>Ga0116227_10000093_pt1 | contig 148865 bp, 113 predicted proteins | sample S1TSphgellanicum_FD_89693 | JGI IMG/M metagenome (GOLD analysis project Ga0116227, IMG submission 89693) | Host-associated microbial communities from peat moss isolated from Minnesota, USA - S1T2_Fb - Sphagnum magellanicum MG | ecosystem: Host-associated > Plants > Peat moss > Unclassified...
CCCCTCTGGGGGGAATTCCTTAGAAAAAAAACCTATGGGATGGTTTTTTAAAAAAAAAAAACGGGGGGGTATTATTGAGGGGGAAAAAAAAAAAAAAAAAAACAAGAGATGGGCATTTCTAATTTGCAAAATGAAAGATTGCACTCTCGGAGTTTATGTCTAAATACACTAGAAAAATTAGGTAGGTCTTTTATGATCTTGTTTGGAGCCTGGTGGGAATATTTTGTGGGTGGTTATTTGATGTTTTTTCAATGAACCATTGTAACATATTAGAACCAGTTCTTTGGTTTTTTTTTTTTTGGGGAGAACTGCAGGTTACATATCTTATGAACTGCCTTGATAACCTGGGGGTTCTGTTCCTAGTTCTAATAATCACCCAACATTATTAGTTGAGGCCCATGGCCACCTTGGAAGTGGTAATGGGTTCAATTCACAACAAAGACGTATTCAACATTACCCATTATATCCTTCAAATACATAAGGTCAACAAATCAAACATTTGCTAATATCCATTTGGGTATTTGGGGGTCAACCTTTGGGGGGCAATTGGACAAAATACATTGCCCCCTTTTTCCAATAATTAGAATGCAATCACCTTCAAGAGAGGATATATAATAGCCCTATTGAGGAAGAACCATTTGGTAGTTATTAGTTGATAAACAAACGTTTCCCTTTTCTAAATTCTTTCATTTATATTTTTTTTATGGACATGAATGAATTGTTTCTAGATGTCATTTTGCATGCATGGCAGCCTTTTTATTGCGTGTGCAAAATTTCACAACTGTTTGCACAGTTTGATAAAAATTTGGATTTTAAAAAAATCACCAAAATTTGAAAGCAATGTGCCAGATTTCTATACATGGTTCAAGTATGTAGCCCAAAAACATAAGGATGTTTAATTATTTTTTCCTTCAACTGATGTACGGTCTTCATATACATATGTAATGAATGGGAGTGCTAAAATATGTAATTAGGGTTGGGTAGATTTAGGGGATTTTTATTAAAAAAAAGGTGATTCCTAATTGTATATGTTATTTTTGAACCATGCAAAATATTTAGAACATAAAATGTTCTAGCCTAACAAATTTGAGATCAAAACAAAATATTTCATGCTAAGGTAAAATTTAGATGGGTGACATTAATATGACATGTTAAAAACACCTAGTTATTGTCTTATTGTGTCTCTTTTTCAAACCACACATCCCAACCAACATTGCCAATTATCATCCAAAATTTGATATACCTACTAGTTGCCACCACCGGCCTTTTCATGCTCGAACATGACTTGTTTTTAGGTTCCATTTCATGATCTTGCTTCCTCTTGGCTTTCCACGATCCCTTCATGCGTGTTTTTCTGTTGGTGATGCATTTATAATTGTTGTGTGCTCCAATTTTTTGACAATTATTTTGAAGCAAGCAATTGCCAATTTTGGAAGAATATGGCATACCCTGAATCAAATCTGAACTTTCACCACATCATCCATCATCCATTGGATGAGCCTAGATGTTACATGTGGGCTATGTGCAATTGAAATGAACCCCCTTCATTGGCCACAATGGCATATTGTAGAACACCATTTATTGCTTTGCACTTGGGTGACCACAAGTTATTACAATTTTCATGGATTTTCTTTATTTGGTAATATGCATTCTCACTTGCATATGGCGTTTCTTTGAAAGATCATGCGCCCTTCCTGTTAAAATGGACAAAGTGAGAAGTCACAACATAACACCATGTGCATGTATACATTAAGCCATAATCAATAGCATTTAATTTATGGGATTAGCTCATATCCATCCATCCATTGTCTCTATGAGCAAACATGAAATCAAGCATAACGTGGGGAACATATAGGTTTAGTGATCATAACAACAATGGGTTATCCTAGCAAATCCAAATGACTTTGGATGTTTCTCCAAACCTAAATTTTAAATTTTGGCCTTTGAAGTATCTATACAAGTTGACATAGTTCCATTCCATCACACTAACTTGAGTTAGATGGACAAATTTGGCATGCACGGTACATTTCTAGTATATATAATAGTATTGGTTGTCATTGATGTGTTTCAATCCATCAAATTGTATTTTCCTTTACAAGATAGTTATTGACATATATTGCCATTTCATTTATTCATTTTGGTGATTGCCATAGCAAAAACCAACCACTCCCTAAAAGGTTAGTATGATAATAACATTATTTTTTGGAATTCACAAAATCACAAACAAATTATTAAACCTCAAGTGACTTAGGCAACTTGGTTTAAAACATTTTTACAATATATATTTTTCCATTAAATGATATCCCTGTGCATATGTGTGGATTCAAATTCAATGATGTGGATTGCTTTATTGTTTGAAAAAAGGTCAAGTAATATATGAGTCCCAAATTTTTATTGACAATCATATACGAACAGACCAAACTTTTTATAAATTTTTTTTCTTGTATTTCATTAGTCTTTTCAAAACCAATAGTCTAATTTGAAGTTTAGACATAAATAAATTTGTAGGTAACATATAAAGAATATTGTAGTGGGTAACCAATAAATCAGTTAAACTTTATAACATCGTCAATGATAATTTGGAAGCAATGAGTGCATTTACAATGTATTTAGAGTTGTAATTAGGTATCAAGTCTTTTTTGGAGAAGATGATAAAGTCTAGCTACATGTCTAGTTTTTTTTCCATATAAAAAAATTATGTGTAGTTTTTTTCGGGTGTTGATTTTTTAAATTCATCAATTTGATGGTAAACATTTAATGAAATTCATCAAGTTGCTCAACGAAATTACCTATAATAGGAATTACAGTACACTTGTGTTATCATTTCTGTCTATATTCACCTCTTTAATTTCACAGAAAAGAGCTAACAATAATATATTGGAATTCATATACCTTGATTGATACCTTGTTTGTTAACCCATTCAACATGCCTGACTTATAGCCACAGGGAATGTATGAAAGCTTGAATTACATGTATCCCTGGTATAATTCAATTAGATAATTAAACTGGATCAATGAATGCATCTGAGCCAGTCTTTTTTTTCCTTTCCACAAATTTTTTTCCTTTTTTTACCAAAAATATTGGGACATTTTTGGAAAGTTTTGTATGTCTAGTGTAAAAATTTGACTAATTTTTTTTTTATAAATTTTTTTTTGGTGTTGGGGGGAAATTTGCCAAATCTTTGATATAGAGGGGAAAAGAAACCCTCGTCTGACGACAGTGTTTTCTAATGATTTTTTCTAAAATAAACTATACTACTTGCCTTGTTCATTGCTTCATAGAATTAGGGTATGGGCATTGAATGGGACACTTCTATACACTAAAAGCACTTGGAGAGCGATACTTCCTATTGTATTTGGAAGGGACCTTATATCCATGAAGATCCCCACTCAAGAGTGAGAGGGAAATTATGTGTACTTATAAGTAAGCGAGTAAGCATATAATAAGGCATAATTTGCTTCCAACTCACTCTTGAAGAGCAAGCATAATTTTAGGATTTTGGGATTTTTCCCATGGTACCAACCTAGGGGCTGGTTTGCTTGCCCAAGGTTCAGTTGATTGGCTGAATTTGGCAGAACTTGAAGTGCAAGTGTAAAAATTAATTACTTAATTGATTGATTAATTAATAATAAATAAAAAGATTTAGAAAAACCAGATAAATCTTCTTGGGAAGGATTGTCCTCTGCAACATCTAAGGCATAATCTAGTTGTGATTTGAACCCAAAAACCCCCTTGCATGTGGTTTAATGCTAAGGGGTCTGTCATATTTTTCTTAAAACATGTGCTTGCAGCCATCTAGATCTCTTGTTTCTTCTGAAATCGCCTTATTTACACAAAAAGTTTAAACATAGCAGGAATCCTAGTTTTTTCTTTACTGATTTCCTCTCTGACCTGTAGCCAAATTTGGCAAAATCTTCTTGTGGATGGTCAATTGGCAACCAGAAAATTGAATTTTTTTTTTAAAGAAAAAGAAAATACCCTGATCAGAATACGCATTTGGGATTGATCTTTAGAAAACAAACAAACAAAAAGCCAAGTTAGGATACTCCCTTGAACTTGTCTTTGATATTGTTCATTCAAAAGCCCTCAATGTGTATGATGTTTTGGAAGTGACTTGTAATTTTACATCCAAGGTGCATGAAAGATTGAATTTTCAATCATTTTTTGTCCTTGAAAAATTCAACTAAGTTACCAAAATTGATTTTTGAAGAAGATTTAATTACTTGGGCAATGAGTTCCTTAGGCCAACAACACAAGCAACAGTAGTCCATATATCAAGATAGATGATTTTTTAAATTTTTTGTGTGTGTATGGTTTGGATGTGACCACATAACCCACCCAAACCATGGTGCACCCGCTCCACTTTGATATTGTCGTAAGCCCTCAATGAGGTGCTGTGCACATTTGTCAATTTGACAATTTTCACACACCTCACCAAAGGGTATGTGTGCCTCCAATGCTTTTCCGGCCACATTTCCATTTGTGGAGGAAGAGAATGGAAAGAACCCGAGACGAATTAGAATAAAAGAACCTCTCACAAAAAAAGCATAAGAACAAAAGAAAAAAATTGGTTTTTTTTTTTGGTTCATATTCTAATTTTTTGGCTATTTTGTTTGGGTACCTACAGCAAATTCCAGCTATCATTATACCCAAATCAAACACCTCACAAATGTACTACATCCCACAAGAATAAGAACAAAACAATAGCAGGCCGGGCATAGGTCCTTCATTAGTCCTCCCCCATCCTAGCGAATGTCCACAAAACCTTCTTTTGTTCGAAGACAAATCAATTTGAAAAGGAAGTGTCGGAAGAAGGGCATGATTAGAAGTACTCTATTGTTATTGCAACTAACGACGGCAGTACTTCCACAACTTTTACTTACTTACTTACTACAGTGGCGGTCTTATTAGTTTCCAAAATATTGGTAGAGTGCAGCACCATTTACTAGCACTAATTGTCAGCCATCAACAGCCCTTTTATTCCAAGGGGAGCAACTTTCAATATTTTAAAAATGCTAAATGAAAATAATTTATTAGATTTTCAATTGCCAGAATCCTGAAAATAATAATAATAATAACAATAATAAAAATATAATCACCAGATTTCTATATATGGTTCAAGTACCTAACCCAAAAATATTATTATTATTATTATTTAATATAAGACTTCCATATCTTGCTTATGAACAAATTTGGCTAAATCTTCGTACAAATGATTACCACTTTGGCTACATTACAAAATTCACGCAAAACAAAAGCACGTCTCATCTCATCGATCTATTTATCGGTAGCCTTCCTTGTTCTAAATAATATTTTCCAAGTATGTACTTGAATTTCAACTTGGGTCTTTGAAAGTAGAGTACCTAACTATATTCCAATTCACAATTGCAAATAAGAGCCGCAATTATGTTCTTCCTAAATTGCGTGATCTATGATTGCTTGCTCCAGCCTTCCCATTGTCAGTGTTATGTACTGGATCATTTGATTATGGGGGAAACAGTTAAGCTGTCTGTAGTTTTTTTGTTTGTAGATTGAAACAAATCACAATTGTCTTCCATAGTTGATGGAAGAAGCATGATGGGTGGTGTACGAGCTTTTTACAACTTTTGCCATATTACATACATTCATATTACCACATTTGGTTAAATGTTTCCAAATTTCAAGTGAGCACAGCAGAGATTGGGTGATCTTTCGGGCAATTTTATGAAGAAGCTCCGAGCTATAATAACATGCCAGGTTCCTAGCCATGTTGGACAAACATGGGTATTTGATTTGTTAATAATCGCTGGTTCCATTTTTATCAAGGGTTGTGTCACACTGTGGCCTTGACATTTACATTAAAAAGTATCTTAAGGCAAAAAAAGAATTATGAAAGTTCAAATATTTCACCATGCAAAAATATAATCTTCAAAAAAAATCCTCTCAAAGAAATCAAAATCCTTCAAGATATCTTAACTCTATAACTAATCTCAAGTTTCAACACAAGCCAAAATATCATCTTTTAAAAATCCTCATATAAAAATAGACCTATTATTATTACCTAGGGGCCAAAATCCCTTAAGCTACTATACTCTATAATGAATCTAAACACAATATCCTTGGCTTGGGAGGCAAGGCCAAAAAGACAAAAAAACACTGATCAAACCTGGCTTTTTAATAAATTAGAACCATGGGTATCATTCATAAGAACCACCATGATAACCATGGGGGGGGTCTCTTCCTGTTTATGATACCCACCCAACACTAATTCTGAGGTTCCAAATGGGCTTTTTATATGCAAAGTTTTGAAAGATTATTCAGAATTTCAGAATCTTAATTAAAAGCAAGAAATTAATTTCTAAATAATAAATAATTCTAATTCTAATTAATAAAGGAAGAAATTGGTTGAATCAATATTGACATTAAATTAAAAGAAAAGAAAGAAAGTTAAATCAATATTAGCGGGTGGAAAGGTCTCTTCACAATCTAACTTATCATGTGACAAAAAAGAATTTAGAAACTTGTTGACCTAAACCCTAATTAATCCTTATCAAGAGCAACAAGTCTTACTTGATATGCACGTATATGGATGAAGTTGAAATCAAGTTGAAACAAATGCCATTGCCCAAACACTTCAAAATCTAGTGTTCACTAAAAAGACCAAATTTTCTCAAACCAAAAAAGAAAAGCACAAGTCAATTCTATTATTATATTCAAGGTAATCCCAATCAAAGAGTTTCCCAAATGTAATGCACTTGGGGAAAACTGGGGGGCATTTGGATTGTACCTTATATCCATGAATATCCCTTGTAAAAAAGAGGAGGGATATTATGTGTAGTCCTTAAAAGGATGCCTATTTATAGGTTTAAGATCCTTCCAACTCTTATGGAGTAGGTGTAAGAACCGTGTCTCCATCTTAGGCATCATGATCTACCTATAGTTTTGCTAATGACCTTTGCATCCTGCTTTATTTTACCATGGGTAAAGCCCACAAGTGGGTCACACTGTCAAAATGTAGGGCCTAACTCCACTATCTATCATTTAATCTAACTTTCAGGCCCACTTTAGTGGATGGGGTCCAGGGTCCAAATTCCTAGGAACCAATTTGGACTCATTTGAAGCAAATTGAATCCTTGAGTTGGACCTTGCCATGGACCCTAGCTTGCATCTTGGATCCCTAGATTTACCACTTTTTGGTCTCGGACCCTCATCTAAAAAGGCCATGGGTCCAATTTATGGCTCTCAGCCAATAGGATTGCTCTATTTCATTGGACCCTGGACCTTAGACCCCTCATCTAAATAAAGAGGCCCTCAAAAGTGTCCAAATTTAGACAAACTTTTTGTCCTCTAATTTTGTGAAGCAGCTAATTGTTGAACTGCCAAAAACTAAATAATAATAATAAAAACAACAACTGCCCTTTTGGTTTTGTGAATCTTAAATAATTATGTGCTCTGTGGTTTGTACTGCCAAAAAACAAAGGGGGTAGTTAAACAAAATTTAAAGCTTGCCCCCAGAGCTAGCTAAGCTTGCAATAAAAACATGTGAATTAGTGTTCCAGGTGTTACATTATTTAATGGCAATTTTTAATCACTTTAAAAACCCCTGCTAAGGCCATACTGTGCAGTGCAGTGCAGTGCAGTGCAGCCCATGGTACTATTTTTTTCCCCCAGTTTTTACTACTAATAACCTACGCGGCTACTATAATTTTAAAAAATCACTTCTTAAATTTGCCGCCCCCTCCCATCTTTGCTTTGCTGTTGAAGCTCTTTGCAGGCATTGATCTGCCAACTTTTGGAGCTTCTTTAATGTGGCGGTGTTCATGTGTTGCTGCTGCAGCAACAGCAGCAATTGAAGCAGCAGCAGCAATTGCCCCATGCATGCACCCTCTGGCACATGGCAGGTGATGCATTTATTTATCATATGCAAACAAACTCTGTTTGTTTCTTTGTGCTGCTTACTACATTCCTTCCTTCCTTCCTTCCTTCTCTGCGTATTGAAGTGTGTTTTGCAGTAAGTAAGTAAGTACTATGGAAGGAGTCTTCAGAGGAGCTGCTCTTGTTGTTTGTTTGGAGGTACCTAGTACCCACCCAGTGTGCCAGGCGGGTATCTATTTTTGAACATACCAGCTAATAGATACCCGCCTGGTACACTGGGTGGGTACTGGATCTTTTTTGTTTTTGAAAATTCGTACCAGTGGTTCTCTTATTGGAGCTCTTTTTTTGTTAAAAAAATTCCATGCTGGTCTGAAATATTAGTCCGGATGTTTTTTTTAAAACTTTCTACTTGCCTGGTCCTTGTATTGAGTATTAAGGTCCATGGCTGATGCTTGGCGGGTATGAGGCAAGTGTATAGTGTTGTTACTTTTTGGCCGGTTCCGGTTCTCAGGCTGGTTGTTGGGTAATTGAACTGTCTGTTCTAGATTTTGAGAAAAACACCCAAATCGGAATCCGAACCAGGAACACCTCACCTTTGGATAGAACTGGCCCCAAAACCCATGTTTACAAGTTTCAGTTTTTTTTTTAAATAAATTTTTAAATTTAAAATTTAAAATTTTTTATTTTAAATAATTTTTAAAAATCTTGTTTTGCATTATTTATATATAGGTGGAACTAAATCTGGTTTGAAACCAGACCAACTTGAGAATTGTTTTTGAAGAACTAAGAATATATGGAGTCTTGAAATGTGAAGAATCAGGTCCAAAACTGGACAAAAGGATCTATTAAAAAAATAAAAATTCTTGAACCAAAGTTAGGGGTTCTCTATAAAAAAAAAGTTTAAAAAGTTGGAATCAAGACTAGAGGTTCTCTTGAAAAGTAAGAACTGAAAAACATATCCACATGGGTTGTGAGAAGTGTGTGAAAACCAATGGGTAAGGATCTAATATTGATATCTGGTTTGGACCCTAACCAAAATCAAGAATCAAATCCAGGATCCTGCTTGGGTCCAAAACTAGGTTTGGACCCAAATTTGGGAATCATTTTTTTTTTGCCAATCACAAACCTAGCATCACCCTATTGTACTTTTTGTCCTCCAATTTTAGATATGGTTTAAAGCTTTTGCTTGTTGTTGGTTCAAGATAGTCATTGTCCATTGAGCTTTTCATTCCTTTCGACATTGTTGTTGATAAGAATTTAGGTGTTGCAACTTTCTATTTCAATGTTGATGCAATTCAGATTGAAAGCATGGTGTTCTTGCTCTTGATTCCTAGATATTTTTTGCCTTTCTCCTTCTCTTTTGATTTTCCTCCCTTTCTTTTTTTTTTTCAAGTTTTGGAGTGAGTGTTTTTATTTATTTTTGTCTTCAACTATTGTCAATGCTCATGATTGCAATACATTTCTACATGTGTTTGTTGTTTGTCCAAGAAAATTATGATTTTTGTTCATGAACTTTGCCTTGGTTTCTATTGAACTCATGTTTGTGTTTGGCTTCCACAACATTGCACTTTTAAAGGTTTGAATCTTGGTCAAGTTTGTGTGAAGCCTTTCTTTCTATTGTTTTTTATTGTGTTTGTTATGAACTTTCATAGTTTATTCTTCACAAAATTCAAGGAATCTTTTTTTCAATTTATTTATTTATTTATTTTGTTGCTTTTGTTTGTAGTACATTGTCTATTTTTTTTTCATGTAGGGAATTCATTTATGCTTAAATGGCATCAAGAAGTGTTATTCACCTTAATCATCTTGATACAACATGTGAAGAGAACAAAAAAAATGATGGTGATTTTAAGTTCAACTCATTGGATCACAAAAGATGTTGTGACATAAACCTATGTTAGCAAGTTCATTTCTGTGATTCAACCCTAATTTGACGAGGCCTTAAACCGATGGATGATTTATTGCATAGAATGTGACTGGCAAAAAATGCCAAAGGATGAGGCAATTTGTATCATGGACATTAGAGGAGCTGCTTTTTTTTTTTTTATGTTTTTAAAAAAAATTCTTGTATTTTTGTTGTTTACAACTTATGAATTTTGGTTTGTGTTTTTCATGGAATGTCGCCACCCATATCAAGAATTGGTGATGGAGCTATGTTTCAAAGATTCTCTTTTATTGTGAAGGTGAGGATGAAGTGACAAGATTGACAATGCACTTGGTGGTGGATGGTGATAAATATCATAAGGTGAAAAAAGTTAAACACTCTTGGATTCAAATTCATTTTTTTGATTTTATGTTTTTGGTTTTACTATTATGAATTTTGGGAAGAAGCCTGAGTTCAATTATGTGAAAATTTTGCCTTTTCGTTTCATATACTGTGTTGCACTGAGGTTAGTGGGTAGAACATTGTGTGTCAATGAGTCAATAAAGACCTAAAATAGAAATGATGAAAGGTTCAAGGGGGTCAATGGGTTGGCCTATTGTGTGGCATCATGTTCGAGTCTAGTGTACTTGGGACTTTTGTTGGGATTTGTGAAAGATCTAATACCTTTGTGTTTGGGAGCTTTAAGCAAATTCATTTGTAGTGGGAAATTCATTGGGAAGTTGAAGGTTTCAACATCTGAATTTGTTTATCTACAATATTTGGCTTTCTTATAAGGTTTTGATGTTAACTTCACATGGATTTTTTTTACCGATTTGCCCACAACCATTAGGTCATGATAACCCACATAAAGAAGAGATCCAAAGTGAATTGATCCATCAAAAGTGACATGCTCCCAAGCTCTTGGATAAATTCAAATGTGAGTGTAAGGTGAAAACAACGAAGGGCTCAAGAGTTGGGGCATGCTCTCTAGCTCATAGCATTTTTGGGGTAAAGGGGCGTGTTAACGCTCTGAGATGGGGACTAGTAAGAATAACAAGCAATTCAATTATTCACACATAATTGCACAAACCAAACAAGAAGTTGGTTAGTGCGTAATTGGAGCACCTTTGGTGCACGGATGAACCATGAGCAAACGCAAACTCGCCATGGGCAAACGCGAACTCATCACCGGCAAACACAAACTCACAAGACTCACCACGGCCCAAAATTGAAGGAAGCCACCACCTTCCCCCTTATAATATACTTTGTGCTTAGCCACGGGACCAACACCCAAATGTCATTTTGTCCCGAGACTCCCATGTGGGAGTTTCGAAATTCTCAAAGTTGAGATTCTTGCAACTTTGGAAGCCCATAACTTTGAAAGTAGACCTTCAATTGAGGTGAGGTCTAAAGCAAAGTTATAGCCCTCGTTGAAAGCTTTCCAACATGTGGCCTGCCACTTACACACAAGGAAATTAGGGCAATTCTTGACTTTTAGTGGTCAGGAGTCAAATTGATAATTTGAATTTTGACCTTTCTTTTGGCCATAACTTATGTTTTAAGTGCCCAAATGGGTCATCCAAACCCATTTTAGACATCTACGTTCCAAAAGATTTTCAATAATATAAGGAGCTTTTCAATCCAATGAGTTTTGACCCTTGAAATCACTTTATAAAAATTCAGGAGTCCATCAGAACTCCAACTCCCAAAGTGGGAGCTCACTTGGGAGTGTGAGGGTTCATTCCCTCACACTTTCTTACACTCCCATGAACATGAAATGTGACTCCCGGGCTCCACTCTTGACTTGCACCTTTGCCAACCCTTGCTTTCGTCGTGAGCCTAAGGCTAAGTGTTGCAACCCCACTTTGAGGGAAGTGTGAGGTCGCCACTCACACTCCCGAAAATGGGACTTGGGAGTCCATCGGGACTCCAAAAAATTCATAACGCAATTACAGAGGTCAAAACACCTCGCATCAAGGCGTTTTTTATATTGTTGAAAAGGTCTCAAAATGTAAATGTCCAAAATGGCTTCGCATGAGCCATTTGGACATTTATAGCACAAGTTATGGTCGAAAGAAAGGCTGGGAGTCAAACTAGTAGTTTGACTCCCGACCACTAAAAGTCAGGAATCGACCTGATCCCGGTGTGTGCAAGTGGAGTGCAACACACCATTGGAAAGCTCTCGAGGAGAGTTACAAGTTTGCTTTAGACCTCATCCCAATCGAAGGTCAGGGCGAGAAGGTATGAACGCCCAAAGTCCCGGAAGTCCAAACCAGGACAGTTTCGGGACTCCACTTTGGAAGTCCCGGGAAAAAGTGTCATTCGGATGCAAGTGTAGCGGTGAGACGCAGAGAATACTATATGGGGGAAGGTGGTGGCTTCCCTCGAGTCCGGGCCGTGGTGAGTCAAGTGAGTCCAAGGTTGCCCGTGGCTTGTCCCAACACCAAAAGTGTTCCAAATGAGTATTAACCAACTTGTTGGTTGGTTTTGGATGCAGGACCAAGTAACTAAGTAGTTTGTCCCTCTTCCTAGTCTAATCCCGGAACTTTCAACACACCCCTCTTACCCTCTTTAGTGCTAGAAGCTAGGAGCGTGCCCCAAGTCCCCCGCATTTTTGTAACTTGAATGACTTAGCCCCAACTTGGGGCTAACTAGAGACTTGGGAGCGCGTCACTAAGGTTACGATGAAAGGTCTATAAAAAAAATCTTGTTATTATGTTATTAATGTATCTAGGTTTGATAAATTGTGTGTTCTCATCTTGTTGTGCTGATGCACTGAATACTCAATGCTAAAATTTTCCTTTAATGTTGGGCATATACATACCTAGGTGAGCCCCCTTTTTTTGGTGACAGTGTCATCATCATTTTCTTTGTTTTCATTAACCCATTGGATCACAAGTTACATCCAATCCTAATGTAGATGTAATGTGGGCATTGTTCCTTCCAAAATTAATGGCCAATGTGGCTTTATGGTATCCTTTTCATCATGTTAAATTATTGGGGTTTTTATTGTTGTCAATGATGGTGTAAAAATCAAGTATTGTAATCCCCATATCACACAATGTGTTGTGTGTACTGTTCAATTTATGAATTTTGTCCATATGAAGAATAAGGGTTTGGCATTATAACAAAAATTATGATACAAGTTTTTAAAAAGACATGTTTCTCATAAATAATATAGAAGGTGGGGTTGTTGGTGCAAAGGAAAAAAAAAAAAAAGGTGATAATGAGATATAAACATTTAAAAAATATCATTGTTGTTTTCTTCACAAAATGCATGTTGAGGTAGGTTTGAACAAAGAATTCCAAAAAATATATATCTAAAAAATCATTTATAAGATATTGCAATATACAACACTAGATCCTCATGAAATGCATGTTGAGCCAAATCTATTTTTTTGAAGATCTAGGTCATTGTTCATTGTTTTTTATTGAAGGTCCTTAACTAAAGTATTTTGGTTTTACAACAATGTCAATGTGTGCAGTTCCACCTCAACACTAATTAATGATTGATTTATTCCAAACTATTATAGATAAAATTAAGGAAAAACATATTTTTTATTTTCTTGATGAATGTATTACATACATAATTTCATTTGATCTTTTAATGTTTCATGTTGGATATGGCACATTTGCTATGGTTTTGAACTTCATTAATAATTTTCATGGAACTTGCACATGTCATTATGGGAATTTTTGAGGTACACAACACAATAGACATAATTATTTCAAATTAAATAAAGGTTTTGTTTAACAAAAAAAATTCTTATGTGAAAAAGAAAAGGTTTAATTTTAAAACCTTAACAAATACATTAATAAGCATAGTTTCTTATTATCCTTTTCAATTACCAAGCCGATTCATTCGTTCATGGCTTTGCCATGTTATGCCAAAAGTAATACAATATGATATTAATGATGCCAAAGTTTAATATGCTAGATTTCTAAAAATAACCTTGAAAGGTGCTTAAACATTTGTCATGTGTGTTATGTTAGTTATTTAGTTAAGTCATGATTAGTTTAACATTAAATTTGTTTAACCTAATTAATTGGTTTAGTGGTTGATTAATGAAAAATTAATTCCAATGTGAATAGGTTCCAATTATTTCATGGATGGGGCTCAAAACCCTTTTGTTGTGGATAACAAATCACTTTTGATAATTAAAAATTCCAACAAATTGTTCAAGATTGTGTTTTTTTATTTAAGAAAATTATTTATGCATTTTTGCAATTTTGTGAACATTATGTTTGGGCTTAGATTCTTATGTGTTACATGTGAATCATACTTTGAATCACCAAAAGTAAACTCCTAAATTTTATGGCATTCAAGAAACTCATTGGTGTTTGTGGACAAGATTTGTTGCACAAGTTTTGTCTATTAACATTATGTGACATGGTTGTGGTTTTTTTTTATTGTGTGTTTCTAACACTTCTTGGGGATTTGAACCCCAATGGGGCCAATGTATCCCAAAATGTAAGGTTGTGTGAAAAAAAAGGAAAATAAAAAGTAATACTATGAGTAGCCCCTATGAAGGAATTGCATGGAGAAAAATATAAGAATAGGAAAAGGAACCTTTGCTTTTATCACAAGCTCCCCCCCCCCCCTCTTTTCTTTCAATTTGTTTTGCTAATTTTCTCCCTCTTTATCTCTTTCATCATCAACAAGTGCAAAGTGGCAATGGCCACGATGAACCATCACCACAACCATTGTTAGGAGCTTAAGCTCCTAATTGGGTTCCTTTTCAATAACAAATTGATCAAGGGGAATTTTATCACATTTTCCTCCTTGTCTTGTGTCTTCAAGCAATAACACATTTGCTACAACTAGAAGGAACCAAAAGAAAAATGAAAGAAAAATGGGTAAGAAAGGTCCATCTTTCGATCTTGATCATCATCGTGTTGTTATTTGCACAACCCTAGTAACAAGAACAATAGGAACGAGTGCAACAACCACCATAACTACCCCACCATCTCCATTGTAAGAGTTCAAATGGGCTTAAACCACCATCACCAATGGGCTTGAGCTCAAAAGCCTCCTAGGGTTGGGTCTAGTTTGGAGGTTTGCAAAGTTTGGGGAAGGCTTAAGTTAAAGGGGAGGGGGGGTCCAATTTGGACCTCCACTTTTTATTTTTATTTTTTGTGATTTTACAAACATAAAAAAGATGTTTGGCACCAATTTGAACCTACCACATGGTAGTTTTTTTTTTTTTTAATTTTGAAATTTTCAATTTTTTTCATCCAACCAATCTTCATATGACTAGTAATTGAACAATGGGATAGTGACCAAACAAGGTTATTTCTAATTTTTGAACATCGACCTTGTGATTAAACAAAGAAATACAAATGAATTCATTTTGAATTAAGTATATTTTCTAAATTCCATATCTTTGGTGTATGAAGTTGGATTGGAGTTGAAGATTTTTGTGAACAATATGGAACACCAAAAGATTATGTCTATTTGAAAATATGAAAAGAATTAAACAACTTATGACTTTCCAATATATTTTTTTCAACTTCCATTTTAAGGTGTATAAAAGAGTGAAACAACATGACAAATAACTAATGTAAATTTTGATTTTAACAGTCATGGCTTTAAGTTCTTCAAGTAGATTGGATTTTGTGCTCCAAAATCTAATAGAAAAATTTGCATTTCAATTCCTTATGTTGGCACCAAACAAAACATCATCATCACCATAAAAAAAACAATGGTGTGTTACCATGGGTTAAGAAACGATTCTAGACAATTGTGGAAATCAGGATTTTCAAGGCAAACAATCATTTCAAACCTATAGACAATTAAAAGAATTTATAGATGGTTGGGTGCAGAAAAAGACAATATTTTTGTTAACACACAACAACTACCTTCCATGTCCAAATATTTTACATACAAAGGCCCAATCGTAAGTTGAGACTAAATTGTTATAAAAAAATGTAACATTGCTTATTTTGATGTTAGCAAAAGAGTCTTTTACTAGTTTTAAATATTAATACAAGGTTAGAATATTCAAAAGTAGAATTTAGATTTGGTGCTAATAATTTTTACAAATTTTAGGTCATGTTGTTATTTTCATGGACATTTTGAATGTCAACTATGACCAAGATGACATTCATCTCAATAAATGAAATGCATACAATTTAATCCATAAAAAAATATAGTCTACTTACAAAGGAACTTCAAGTCGATACCACTTCAAATGTATGTTGTTTAAATTTGATAAAAAGGATGACATAACATCTTACATTTTTTTCTAGTCCTACCAAGCCATGGAAAACATTCTTCAAGAATTGGACACAATTGTGAAAGATGATTTTGCATCACTACCCTTTGTTGTCCCTTCTCAAAAGGTGGAATCTCTTACAAAAAAATCAATCGACAACTAACAAGTTTCATTGCCAACTCAAGTGGAAAAAAATTCAAAATCTATCAATGTTCAACATGTTTTAGAAATAGTTAAGCTTGATGATTTTGACACTGAAAAAACAAAGGTTGCAAAAACATAGCCTTTGAAACGTCTAAAGAAAACATTACTTTTGCCTGAAGCATAAAAACAAAAGGACAAACAAGCTAGTCTAATTGAAGTTCATGAAAAGGATAACCCAATTAGTCCAAAGAAAAGTTGTGGTCGACCTCTTGGATCAAAAAACAACAAGAAAAATCCAATTGCAAATAATGTTGTCCAGAAATGTAATGTACCTACAAAAAAAGGTCTTTGAATAAGATACAAGAACATTTTGTGTATAACATTAAATGTGAGAACAATAACAAAATATACATTGGGCATAATATTGATCCATATAAAGGGTTCAAACAACATATGCGTAAACCACCCAAGAAAATGAAACATGACATTAATATGAACAAAACAATTGATCTAACATTTAAGTTGGATATTTTGTATTCAAATATGCATAAGTACAAGGTTGATAAAATGGAAAACCATTACATTCAATATTTTGATAGTATGTTTAGTACATGCTATAATAACCTTAAAAGAAAACCTACATCATACAAAAAGTATTGGTATTTGAAAAGGAACTTGGTATCATATGTAAATGTTGAAGTCATATGAACAAATCAACAAATCAAAATCCATGAACCAAAGTTGTGAATGTAATGGTGAAGGGATGAAAAACGCCCATACCTCTTAAGTTTGTATATATAACTTTTTATGCACATCTCTATGTAAAACCCACGTAAATAACAAGCTTCACTTTGCACATCAAGGAATAATTGACACCTTTGTTAGATTCTAGCTTTCACTATGGCATGTACAACTTGTTCAATGATTCCATGTGCACATCCCACAATTAAACACACATGGCAACTTTGTAAACACAATTCCATCACATGCCATATGAGCCATACAAAGTTGTTGCATTCCTTTGCTATTGTTTTGTAATATGATAATCTTATTTCTGCTTTAATAGTTAGGCGCACCCATAAAGGTACTAGTTGTAAGGCATCCTTGCAAACAAAAAAAAAGGTATTAGGGTAGGTGGTCAGTGGTCACATGATTTGTCAAATAGTGCGGACAACCCAAGGATGTAAATCTTTAGTGTTTATGAAAGTTCATATTGTATGTTCTTAAATGAACAAAAAAATAGAAACATTACAATGCACACAATAGGTGTCAATTATTTCCCAATAGGAATTTGGATGTAGCAGATGGAACAAACTAAAACTGAGATTGCATAGAACATGATTATCCTACCTTGCCAAAACCTTGGTCCACTGCGCTAATATATATCTCCCCCAATTTTATAAAAAGTGTCACATTTGTTAGAACTGGTTCCTTTACACCATTAAGAGGTCCAACAATTTCATTACAAGTTATCAATAACAACACATGGAAAAGAAATTCAAAGCCCATTGCAAAGTATCATCGTAATCATGACTATATCCCTGTACATATACATGGACATTTCAAATAATCAAACTTTTCAAAATTGTTATGAAACTTTCCATAACTTGACAAGTCATGGTGTTAACAAGCAGATCAAATAAGCAAAGCAAAATAAAACCATAAATAAACTACCTTATTGGGAATTGAATACACCTATCGAATTAATATGTGAAACATACCTGGCTTTTCAAAAATTGTTTGTTAGATTATGGTCCAGAGTGGCTGTTAGACTCTTCAACATTGCCATTGAAACCTTTGCTTTGTCATAAGATTCAATCATCACATCCTTGTCTACTTCACAATTGTTAGGTTTGGGGGATGTGGTGAGATTGTTGTCATTTTGAACCTCATCTACACCATTTTCACCATTGCCAAAAACATCAGTAATCCCAATTTCTAGATCCTTATGAGAATCATTTTGAATACCAATATGAGAATCTGAAATTGGACTTGCCATTAGCTGTTCCAAGACACCTAAAGGGGCTTTCATAGGTCCATCATGTTCACAATCTACCTTGGATTCAATTTATAGCTTAATAGATGAAACAAAATTGTAGACTTTTCCAACATGTTGTTTTTCTAGCACTTGTTCCTTGTCTAACTTTTTGGAGCTTTCAACTTCTCTAGCTTTCATTAATGCTTCATGTTGTTGAAAAAAATAGGTTTCTCCAATGTGGTTTCACCAGTAAGCTTGTTCCAATAGTAGTACTTTCTAGTTTTTTCAAGCAAGATGGCTTCCCAATCACACACCACATCAAAGCCATGATCTGCAACTATTCCAATAGACCTAGATGCCAACTATGGCCCCTGCTTTCCCAATTTTGTGTTCTCAAATATGTCCCCATTATGAGTGGAGATTTCACCATCTTCTTTTACGACTTTTGTTAGGGTAAAAGAAGTTGTTGATTTGTCCCATGGCACATCCAATACACTCTCACTTGTAATGTTTTCATCCCCCAACATATTTGTTGTTTCCAAATCTGCAAAGAAGTTTGCCACCTTCACAATCAAAATCATAGTCATCAGTGACATAAACACAACAACACTCTTACATTTGCATCAAGATAACAACATCCAGTCTTGAATTCAAGCAACTAATTTTTCAAGTCAAAGATGAAAACATAAACAAAATACTTTTGCACTCACCATGTATTGACAATTTCAAAATACGTAGTGGTTGATAGATGACAAATGTCAACTATGCACCATGTTTACCCATAATCCCCCAACAATAGATTGAATAATTTGATGTTGCCATCTATTTGTAAACAACAAACCGAGATGACTTTGTGGGTAATAAACAAGAAAATACATGTTCATCCACATGCTCTAAGATCTTGGCATTGTTGAGACTTAAGACCTTTGTCCCATTCACATCCAATGGTGTATTGTTTTCATCACCATCATCATCACTACACTGTCCAAATAATGACAAGGGATTTTCCTACACATGCATTGCAAAGCAACACCCAAATGAACAAGAATTGATAATACTCTTATTTCTTTGTCAACTTTGAAATTTAGATTACAAACTTCAGCCTTAAGACCTTTATTTTAGATTCCCATTCTTACTACCAACCATGATGAATAGTAATTTTGTCAAAAGGTCAAAGGCCTTAACATGCAACTTGCTTTAAGACCTTTGAGACATATCATTGGAGTCAAGACATTAGGAACACCATAATAAGAGAAGGGGTTGGGTTCACAAGCCAAAGAAGCTAGAGTCATATGACCTGAATCCTACTAGTCTGCAACTCTCTACCCTGCACTGGTTCATGGCACATAGGTTCCAACTGGCCCCAAACTGACAATGAAAAAAAAATGACAACATTTGATTCAACAATCCTTACTATACTTTGCGGCCACAAGAAATAACTAAACTAGAAGCTCCATAACCACTTTCATGCCAAGCCAAGCCAAGCCAAGCCACATTTGTTGAACCAAATTTGTGAAACTTCCTTCAAGCAAAATGCCTTGCAAGACATATTCTTTACTTGTAGGAGCACCACAAAGGCAAACTCAATGAACCCACTTGGTAAGGCTGGTAGTGAAGAGTGTTGCACATTACTCACATCCTTTATATCATCTCTAGCGTCCACATTTGGTAATGTTATATGCCCCACCCTTGCATCAAAGATAAACCCCATAAATAGATCCGTTAGATTCAAACAATTTTTTTCCACTTCTAGATGAAGTAACTATTCTGCCATTGCCTTTCCAAACCCTACAACCTTTTGAATGGAATGGGCAACATTATATAAAAAAATTGTGTGACGTTGGAAAATGTTATAACACATTGCTTTAGATAAGATCCTTGCCTAAAGTGTTGCTAGAGGATGATTAGGATCCATAAATAGAGACTAATTTGTTGGTGGAAACTCCTAGTTGATAATTTTTTATTTATTTTGGCTATTAGCACCTCCTTGACAACCAACTCAACTGCCCACATACATTGAATCATTTCTTCTTGAGTCTCAATTTTGGACGTTGAAGGTTCCTAAGTAAATAGTCCATGTCCACATCAACATTTTCCTATTCAAGTGTCTTTCTCTTCCTTCTAGGTATAGGTTGCTCATTCGAGTAAATCTCATATTTGGTCTTGAAAGCTTAAGTTAGGGTCATATTTCTAGTCTTCAAATTATGGCCAGCAAAGAGAGCACAAATGAAAGAAAAAAAGAAAAAATTAACACCTCCCTTCCATAAGATGTCATTGAATGACAAAAGAAAAATAAAATCTTGCACATAATTATTTCTCATGACTTAGAAAAGAACAAATTATGTGAGCTACTTAATATAAAGAAGGATTACTTAATTTGGTTAGTGGAAGCCTTTGTAGATTATACAATAACAAAGAAGATTGTTTATTCACTATCTCATTTGACAATGACACAAAAGTTTGAACCATGATTTGTCTTCAAGCACTTCTAATAGTTGATATAGTAGTCAATTTATATAGAAACCTAAGATATCATGTAATATGGCCAGTAAAAGATACATTGTACATAATGTAAGACTACTTAAGACTAAAATGTTGAAATGTAGCAATATTACTTTCATTAGAGTTTCCATTGGAGATCCTTCATAATCATAGTCTAGAACATCAACATCATGGTAATCTTCAACATTGCATTTGTTGTGCACCATCATGATTTCCTTTTCAAACATATAACAACTCCACATAAAAATGTCCATGACATGCATTTTTGACTCTATTCTTTTATTATCTGACCGTCCACTTTTGTTCTATTGATCACGATTGAACCCACTATTGCATCTTCCTTGATGGAGATTTGCACATCAGCCACGGTATGGGCACAATAGACCTTAAAGGACTCATCCCGCACAAGATCTGCTATTTGTCCTTTGAGCACCCATGTGTGCCCCATTCATGTAGGTACAAGATCCATGGTTGCATAGTATTAATTATAACCCTTGCCAATCCTAACTAGTGATTTAACCCATTTTACTAATTGCAACACATAGACCCACACACACAAATCCTTGATTAATCCCTTGTAAATCCTCAATACTGCCATAGCTTTGAAAGCCTACAAACATGAAAGATAACAACTCTTGTGAAACAATATGACATATTAGAGTGGAGTTGAACTTGAAATGATTTGACCAAGCCCATATAAAATGAATACCTACATGTTTGAAGAGAGCAAGGGTATTGCTTATGCTCCTCTCCACATTGATGAGATTCTCTGCTTAGTAGATGGTAACATCTAATGTGCCATGGAGCATGGCCATTGTTATTACTATCCACAAACCACTACAACAAAAACAAGCACACTTCCATCATTAATTGAAGCTTTCAAGATCATTAAATGGTAAGCAACAAAAATATTTGAAAACAAAATGCCTAATAATGAAAATTTTGTAACAACAACTACACAAAAAAAAACTTCCTTAAGGATCATCAATGGAAAGCAACAAAATTCTTTTTTGAAAAGAAAATCCAACAACAAACTTTGTAACAAACTCTGCAACAAACACTTCACACAATTTAAAGCTTCCTTGAGGATTGATCATCAAATGAAAAACAACAAATGTACTCCTTATTGCACTAGATCATAATTTCTACATAAGAACATTACATAACTGAAAACCCAAACTTGGTGAAGATCATGATGACAACAAAGTTATTAAAAATGTGAAGCGAAACTGGAATTAAAGAAGAGCAAGCTGTAACTACAGTTATTGAAGGAGCTATTACAACTACAATTGCTCAGTAGTAGAAAATTTCAAATATATGAGTGGGTTTATAACTAGTATTCTAATCATAAAGGACAAAAATAACTAATAGCCCTAAAGTCATTATGGATGAGTTGTTTAGGACAATAGTCATTTAGGACATAATGTGGCACAATTAGGTGGCAAATATCATCCATTAGTCATAAAGGACATATGTGAAGTTAATAGTGATAGTTTGGTCATTGTTTAATTATTTTTTATTATTACAAATTAGCTCCAAAAATTTAAGGAACATTATTAAATTTTTAAAAAAATATTATTAAAATATTATTATATATAATATAAATAATAAGATATATGTTTATTTCAATTATTTTTAATCTCATTATTTTTCATCCTATCAATTGTTGACATGTGTTGCCACTTAAGCTAGGTTAAAAACCTAATTTAAGTGGTTAACTAAATCATTTTATTACCTACTTAAGCTTGCTTAGGTAACCACCTAACTTAGGTAATTTAAGTAGGTCTAAAATATTCAATCAATATTCCAACATTGACCACAACAAATGCCATTTGTGAAGCTTGATCCTTGGACCCCAAGGATGGAGTTCAACTCCTTTATCACCAAATCACCTTACTTGTTGTGTAAATTATTTAATTTTCATTTTATTTAAACCATACTTCATTTAAACATTACATAAAACTTCAAATTTGATAATTCATATCTTATTGATAATTTATCCAAATGAAAAATTGAAAATTTATTCATAAATTTCCTTCAATAGTGTACATAATTATATAATTTATTTATGAAAAATCTAAATTCAACTCAAAAGAAAATTATTTGAATTTTGTTATTGAATAACATTTTTAATGGCCATTCTTTGTAAAATTTAAATTCAAACATATGATTTGTAAATGGAAAAAACCTTATGGCTAATACATGAATAAATTAAATATATTTTTCATATCTTAAATCTTCATTTGATTTAAAAATTTATGTTATACAATTTTGTTTCCAATATACCATATTTTTGTTAATAACTTTTAATTTAGATGTATGAGTTCATATAATTTATCCACATAAAATATTTATAAATGGATCATAAATCATATATATATATATAATGTTTTTTATATTAATCATATTGCATAAGATGTATAAAATTACTCTAAATATATTAATTTAATTTGAATAATAATAATATTGAATATTAAAATATTAACTAATTTTCTGAAATTATAAATTTTATTCATTTTACACATATAATCTAATATAGTTGTGTAATAATATATTTTGTACACATGTAAAATAATTTTGTTTATTTATATACATATATTATTTAACTTTTTGTTTAAATTATGATAAAATTTTAATGTATACATAAATTATATATTTCCCACTTTTTCATTTCTATTTTATTTTTAAATTAGAATATAAAAAATATTTATAATATATCACATTTTATCATTAAATTTTTAAAAAATGTATTATATTTAATTTATTCACATTGAATATTTAAAATGGATTGTATATCAAGTATATTTAAGAAAACTTTGATAATGTTATTATATTACCTAAATGTATAAAATTAATCAAAATTAATTCCTTACATGTTGTAGTTCATTATGTCTCTTTATATTCATATTAAATTGTTAATAATCATTTTTGAATCATTGTAAAATAATTGTATGATCACATTATCTATGTAATGACACATCATTTTATCCACGTAAATAATTTCATAGTTATTATTTAATCATATTTCAAATGATTTTATTCTAGTTGCATTTTCAAATGATATTTTGGATATCCATGTCATTTTGTCATTAATCATAGATGTTATATAAATGAAAGCTTTCAATGAAAGAATGATGTCATTTTTCTTGTTATCACATCATTAGTTATTAGTCAAATGCACTATCAACAAAATTCAAATAATTTTCGACTACAAACTATTTCACATAGGATTTGAAGTAATATCCTATGACTATAGTCAATTCTGTAGTCATTTAGGACATCTAGTTGTTGATTTCTTGGTTGCAAAAGATAAAATTCCTTCTAATAGCTGCACTAACACTTAGCAAAAATATTAGACTAGTAGTACTAGAGCTCTCTGGCTCTGTAGCTGCTTCTCTTGTCAAACCTCTGATTGTCTAGCTCTCTCATCTGATTCCCAGAGCTCAATTACTCCTACATTTGCCATAATAGATTGGAACCATCAAACTATCTTGTAGTTTGAAGGATGAGGCAATTCTGAGATTGAAATTGAACAATGAATGCTACTTAACTATCAGCAACGTTCTATGCCATGGAATTATCATGGGCCTAATCAGCATCACATTCAATAATTTGACAAGACTTACTGTAAGGGATTGATCAGTCAAGAAGGCCAAAACCGCAAAGTATCAATTGAAGCTCCCACAAATGGTTCACTTGCAACCACCACTCAAATTAGGTTGGTCTTTATAATTTGCACAAAATGCATTAAGACATTTACTGATTGCTTCAATGGATCAAGGAAGATTTTAGATTCCAGTGAAGAAGGGAACTGTCAAACAAGGTAACCACTTATCCAGATGCATCAATTATCACCAGCAAGTTACTTTCATGAGCCATCAACATCATACATCTTTGCTCAAAAACCCAATATGTTGTATTGACATAATGAAATAAATCTCATAAACTAGACTTAAGAATACCAGTGCGTGCACTGCTGCTCATAAGTTGTCTGACCTAGATGCTCAAGCTCAAATACTGGAGCATCATCAAATTCTGCCTATTCGACAGGTATCATGAAGTATCACAGTACATCTTCATAGCTGCTAACTTGTAGAGTCCCCCTTCTATATCACCTGTTGCATAATGACAGCACCAACAAACCATATGCTACATCAAGAGAATGGTTGGACCCAGAAACAGCTGCTTCATTCGGAGAAAAGGGTGCTAAAAAATTCCCAATAACAATAATGAGGTACACACATACTTGTTAATTAGAGTGACTGTGTTTTTCAATTGAGCAAGAAGCTTTGTGAGACTGGGATTGATAAAAGCTTGTTGTTACAGCTGCTACATTCTGCATTTTTGCCCAGCTGGCTATTGTGGCCTGTGTGCCCATCAGTCCTGTTATTCCAAATGCACCAATTGCTGCCTGCAAACACACAAACCCCTCAACTTCATATACAAGCAAACCCATAGAACTCAAATGAAAGTATACATTTCGAAACATCTGACAATGAAGTGGCTGTGTTAGAAGGAAAACTATTGAAATTGATACTACTTAGAGTTCGCCTCATTGAGAGCCTCCTTTGCCTCCAGTTGCCGACAACATTTCATTATAGCACCCAAGAAAATATTATTACCCAAGTCAAGGATAATGGAACAAATGCAGCAAAAAAATTCCTTGGCTCCTAATTATACTACTCTGTTAATCAGAACTTGGTTTTAGTTCAGGGCTGCAATTTGAAGAGAAGCATGTTATTTTGTACAAATTCACATTAAAACCAGGTTTGAAGTCCTAGTACATATTTAAAACTCATGCAACTTGCACAATTACATAAAATGTGTACCTTTTGGTTGCCCTGAACAATTCTTTGTAGTAAGACCCAATGGTTTGGCAGTAACTATCCATTCCACATTGGGCTTCATCAGAAGATGTGAACTCCACAAATACCTCACCAGTTGGACAATTTGTAGCTCCCATAACAATGTGAATGCCATTGGGCATGATGTTAAGTCCATCAAAGGAATTCATTATCTCTCTGTGTAGCATTATATGGGAGACCCTGCATCTTGATGCAAACATGCTCTAATGTATCAATTAAGCCTGGTATCCCTGTGATACCTCCCAACCCTGCTGCTTGCATAGTTGCTAAATTCATCCCTGTTAACCCCTGCACTCCAAATGCTTCCATCATCCCTCGAATCTGGAAACACAAACATTCCACCGCCACATTTACATCAACCATTTGTAGAAGGAACTCACCCTCCCCTACACAATATTGTAGCCTGGTAACCAGCTGCAAGGGATTTGACAAAAAAATTCCATGTCTAAAAAAATTCTAGGACCTATAAGACATAGAAGAGCAAGACAAAGAAACATATGACACAGATCTGGAGAAATTCCTGCAATGCAAAAAAATGCAGGAATGAAGGACTGACCAGATCCAAGGCATAGAGCAAGACTGAGTGATGTTACAAGTGCACTATTTTTGATGAGATTGGCAAAGTTGCTACTGCTGCAGCTGTGAGGATCACCCCTTTGCTGCTGCTGCTAGATGAGACTTCCTATTCTTCTTGTTGAAGCTCTCCTTCTTTTTTTCTCTTTCTCAAAAAAGAAAAGAAAAAGAAAGACCCAAGACAACAAAAAGCACCACCAAGTTCCATTTACTCCCAAAAGTAGTCACAAGGTTCCTGAGGGTTCTATTTCATACAGGACTGATTGAAAACATTCCAGTCTAAATTTTTTGCATAGATTGAAGTTGCAGCAAAAGAAAGCTCTCCAAATTTACACTCAGGAAACTCTTGCTATCAGGGAAGGAAATCTTGAAGTTCTGTTGAGAAAGCAGGGCTTAGAAAAATAATGAGATCCAACACAAGAATGATCAACAAACCAACCTGATGGTGCTAGGGTGGTGCTCGTCCATTCTCATCCGAACTCCATGAACTCTCCAAGGAGGACAAGAAAAGAGATTCGCCCCATTCAGGAAAGGGATATAATGTTCCACATCATCATCCAAAGTCGTCGGCATACCTCATGTGCCTCTAATTTGCTGCAAAAGCTGTGTGTGTCTACAATCTGCTTCACAAAAGAAGAAGAAGAAAAAGAAAACCATTACTTGAATTATAGAATCTGCTTGCTCTACAACAGAAGAAGAAGAGAACCATTACTTACTTCCTCTACAATCTGCTTCATAGAAGAACAAAAACAAGAACAAGAAAAGAACTGCAAGAGTTGCAAGAGGCATTTTGTATACCTTCAAGGGAAAGAGAAACTGCTGCTCCATGCATGTGAAAGGCATAAGTGTGCATGGGTGATGAGCTTCGATTGTTGAGAGTAGCAGGGTTCTAAGCGTCAGGCTGGAGCTTCCGACGATGTTCATTGTGGCTTATTAGTCTCCTTCGGTAGCTACGCTTGCCTTCATCAAACTCGGATAACACATGAAACCTGCAGCAACAAAAGACATAAAGAAAAAATAGAAGAGCTGAAAGTTTTTCTCAGTCAGTCTTCTCTCAGGGCGAGCTTGTGCAGAAAAGAGAGAGAACATTTTTGTAGTGTAGTGCACTCGGAGGTGTAGCTACCGGGAGCAACGTTGGCACAAGTGTTCCTCACAGAAAGAAAGAGACTGAAGGCCTTGCAGAGCCGCAATGTTGCTGAAAGAAAGAGCTCCTCGAAGATCAAACCCTATGAACAATAGCTCCCATGATGTTCAGTATGTGGCCCAACAAAATAAAATTGGATGAAGAAAAGTCAAATGAAACGATGCCACGTGACACTTTGAAATTTCAGATTGCGTTTTGAGCCCTTAGGCCTACCTCCACTAACAATAGATTATAACAAGGCGAGAATTTTATTTCCTACATCTACTCTTGCCTATGCTTGCATTTTCACTATTCTACAACATGTTTCTAGATTCCAAAATTGTGCAACCGTGGTCTAATTCTAGAGGACTTACTATGTTTGTTAGATGGGGTGTGGTTGGTTTTGTAGGTTCAGTGATGGTGGAATTGGATATAAAGCCTGGAGCAACATTCTACAAAGATTGGATTTTGTTGAGTTCCTTTGTTTGTTAAAGTGCAAAGTATTCTTGCGCCTCCGCTATCATGTTTTCTTTTCTTCTTGCTTGACAATGTTCTTGGAATTTTGGCAATGGTGAGTGACATCATGTTTTGCATGTGATTCAATGTGAGTTGTTGCAAAAGTTAGCAATCACACTTGATGAATGTGGGTGTGGTCCCAATATGTGTGTGTTGAAATGTGAGGCTACCGACATCAGACAGAAATCAGTGTTTCTTGTCCACAGACCATCCATCCTACATGATGGGCTGGTGAGTGCTGGTTCACTATTCTGGCCCATGAGCTTCATCTGGTCAAAACTGTTGTTGTACCTGAGTTCAATGTGCAATGTTGTCAAGATGCTGAATCAGATTGATTGTGCGGAAGAAGATTCAAGCTTTCAGATTTGTTTCAATCACATCCAGGAAGCTTCACATAAATAGCAGCCTTGAGCAGATGGGTTTTTCCAACAATGTATTTTCCAGGCTTGAGATCATGCTAGCAGAGCTGAATCACATTGTCAAAATTGCTGTACACGAGTTTGTGCAATATTGTCGAGATGGTGAATCAGATTGCGTGATCAGAAAAAGAAGCGATTCAATCAAGTTTCTTTCAATCAAATTTGAGCTTTTACATAATCGGTTTAGAACTCCACAATGCTAGTCAGAGAGAGGCTTCACATTTTTCTGTTTGGAAAATTCTCTAGATGTCAAGCTGCCAGGGTTTAATGAGCTTGCAGGGTTTAAGAGAACTTTCGGGTTACTTTAAGTACGTATTTTCAGACGGTATTTTTCTTCTTGTGACGGACGTTAGATTAGATGTAACCGCCATTGCTTCCGCTGCTTCTTCTTCTTCGTCTTCCTGTTCCTGCACAAAGTCTTGAGAAGAAGAAGAAGAACTTGAGGAGAAAAAGAATAAGCGGAAGCGGAATGGAAGAAGAAGAAGAAGAAGAAGAGAAAAAAGAATCTGCGCAAGTCTTGAGATTCTTCTTGTCTCACTGGAATGAATTCTCGTCTCTCCTCTTCTTGGGTCAAGAGCATTTGGTATCGTGACTGCAGGAGTTTGCGGATTTGGGATTGCAGCGATCTAGAGCGCGCGGTCGCTCCTCTGTTGGTACTAGTAGCTGTGATCATGGAGGTGCGCTTTGGCATGGGTGCAGCAGCTAGTCACGCTGCTGCGAACGAACAACAACTGCAACAAAGTTTGAACGTCCCTGCTGCTGCTGCTGGCGCTCAAGGAACTCCGCTCGTCGACACCCGTAAGGCGATGAGTCAGATCATGACCGTGGTGCATGCCGAAAGCTCCGCCCAGAAACTGTTCTCCCTCAGGATCTCGCAAACCCAGGACTTCAACAGGAATGCCTGTATGTCTGTGCACCTCTAGACTCTCTCTACCTGCAGCTAAACCCTAACCATTCCTCCTCCTCCTCCTCTTCACCATCATTTCTTGTGTTCTCTCACATTGAAGAACTCGCGATCGCAATACTATTGCAAATGGGATTTTGGATAGATCCATGATCTGGTATTACTACTTTGCTAAAGCTGGCGAGAATTGAGAGTGCGAAGCGGGCAGAGATCAACGTGTTTGTGGAGGGAAACCTGGAAAGGGAGTGCACCAAACAAGAGTTATGGCAAATACCACCAGGGCAGCAGTTGCTGGGGGAGAGTTGGGATCGCCCCAAGTCATTGCATGCTCTCAAGTCTAATCTGAATCATGCCAAATTAGCTGGAGAGAATGTGCAGTCAAGCTCCCATATAAGAAGAGCTCATCATGATCAGTACATTGAGGTTTTGCTCATGATCAGAATCGCCAGTGCTGAGCATCATGAACTGCAAATCATAGAGGACATTGTCTATGAGAAGATTTTTGCAGAGGATCAACAGAAGAGACTGAAGGAGCTTGACAAGAAGCATCATGACTCTGTTCTTGCTCTCAGAGAGGAACAATATGATGTGTTTTTGGAGGTGCAGCTCCTTTCTTTTCTCTAATTCTCTTTTCTTCTCTTCTCTCCTCTTATGTTCTCTTCTCTTCTTTGCTATAAAGGTTTTTGATTGTCTCCTGCTTGATAGACAAATGCCATGATTCTTCAAAGCATGAATTCCATGTTTTTAGATTGCGGTGTTGTTGGTTTTGTCTATGCCTTTTCCTGTTGCTTCCTGGAATCAACCCACTCATCCATGCAACTTCTGGAGCACATGGAAGAGATAAAAGACAATACAAGATATACTACCACTCTGATGATGGAGGAGGAACAGGAGGTGCGGTGCACCCAAATCCTCTTTTTTGATTCAGTTACTAGACTCTGAAATTAGACTTTCTGTGATTGTTGTCAGAAACTTAGGCAATGACTATGCAAATGAGCAGCAGAAATTAGACTTGCTGTGATTGTTTTCAGAAAGGTGATGACAAATGTGATTCAACAGCTGAAATTCTTGATGAGATTGTTCATGAAACCTTGAACCAAATTAAATGCAGTTGATGTGGAATGTGGCACTTTGAACAGAAGAATAGCAAGGAAAGGCAAGAAGAGCAGCAGCACTTGGCTAACATGGCAGCAATTGTAAGAAGCTTTCAAGAAGTAAATACTCTGCCTGGCAACAAAAAGGGCATCAGCCCTGCCATCACCATGACAATGACAACAAGCAGCAGCCAACAGGGATCAGGAGCTTGTGACTGCAGTGTATGTTTTGAGGAACTGGACTCAGGCAAGAACAACAAAGATAGTACAACTGGTAGCAGCAGGGGATCATTGCCTCATGTTGGATTCTTCATCATCAGCCTAGAAAAGAGCATGCTTCAGACCTTGCAACCATGCCACTGTGTGTTTGGATTGTGCAGTTAGGATATGGAGCGACATCAAAACCTGTCCTATTTGCAAGGCCGCACTTACAACCAAGCCAGAAGCAATTTATTGGTAAGAGTGTTTAGGGTTTAGGGTCTAAGTGAAAAAAGAAGAGTGAAGAAGAGAAACAACCCAAGTGTTCATATTCAGATTGTTTGCCGTCCCTGTTGTATTGATGTAATTTTTGTGTTGTTGAAGTTGCTGGAATCCAAAAAAACCTGAAGGGGTGTCAAAGAATATAGGGTAGCAATAGTTGATTTGCAAAGCTTCTTGATGAAGAGAAAGATAGATAAGACTTATTAAATTTAATTTTGAGTGTTGGGAAATTTAACCCACTGCTACAAAAGGGAAATAGATATGTGCCACAACATGACTAGTCAAAAAAGGCCATCAACCTAAACCTCTCTGTATTCAAAGGCTTATTTGGTTAGAACTCTTTGCAACTTTAGCTTCCCACTCCATAATTTGGGAATTCCTTTAGTAGCAGATTGTTAAATGGCTTCAACTCGAAGTTGGACTGTAGGATGGGACTATTTGTGTTCACCCATGCTATGTACCTGTGCCATCACCACCACCAATGGCACCTATCATGGTTGACTAGGCAGGTACATCTATTTATTACATTAACTTGGTAAATGGTAAACAAAAAATCAGATAATAACTTATATGCCAACCATGTATAGGTGTGTATATGGTTTGAAAGTTTTCCCAATTTGAGAATACATGACAATTATATATCATTATTGGCAAGTACAATGGTAAGTGACCCACATTGGATATGAGCACATAAACCTAAGGTTAGGGTCAATTGGAAGATGTACAACATATGTGCACAATTATGGCACAGTGGCAAGTGAGCGAAGATGTTAGTTGTGCAATTGGCATGACATTAAAATATTCTAAGGGAAAAAATAACAAAATAGAAAGGACTTATGTGGCACCTTTAGTTTGGCACCTTCAGTTTTACACTTAAGGTAATCCTATAATGGTAAATGGTATCATAACTTACAAAGGTGTGAAGGGTATACCCTAATTAAGGGAAAGAATGGAACAAACTACAAAAGTTAGGATAGTTCTAAGTCAATTGCCATAATTCTAACAAACAAATCCATCATAATTGAATGAAGGGCAAAATGTGGGAATGCATGTAAGCTATAAGATTATTCTTTTAAATTCCTTTTTTTACCCAATTCAAAACAATTACCCACCCTTGGATAAAGGTAAACAACAATGTTGGGAGGTTATTTGACTTTAGTAAGAACCACAGTTCTAGTTCTTTCAAAAATCATACTTTTACAAACCTGAGGTTTTTAGAACTTTTTTCTTTTAAAATTTCAAAAATATTGTCCGATTTCAGTTTTTTTAAATTCATTCTTTTGTCAGTTCTTGGTGGGATTGTTATTTCAAGACCAAAAATAGGTTGCAATATCTAATGGTTCTTTAGCTTAAAGAACTTTGACATGGTAAAAAAATTGATGTTCTATATTGATTAACATAAGGTGGGTTATTTCACATCTTGTTCATTGCAATTGCATATAAAGGTCATTTTTGTTATTGAATAAAAGTAGGTATGCTCCATATTCAAACATTTACTATTTAGTGTTTGGATTTGAGTAATTGGAATTGATGATATTAGCAAATAGTTGTTTAACAAGGGTTTGCTAGAAGAATTTTTTTAATAATTCAGGGACACTTGTGATTAGAGCAAAGCTTTGTGCTACAAATGAGCTTTTCTGTGCTTCTCCGACCTCATTACAAATAACAAACCAATTTATTATGCTAACCTCTGTGTTGAATGACATATATGGTGCAAGATCGTGTGACTTTTTGTAGTGACTACAACAATCAACCCAAATAAGATATATGCAAAAACATGATGGCACAACCAATATGTAATACATATACCATGGATAGAATTGCTCTAACTTGTAACACACAAAGGCCTATCAAACATTTAGTATATTTTTTGATATATTCACCATCATTTGTAGTTTTTCTCTTTTAGGCAACTAAATACCTTGAGAATAGGTACAATTCAAAGAAAAAAAAGACAAAGTCACAAAATACCTTATCATTAGTCATGTCAAATTGCTAAACTACATATTTGATGAGCACCAAGTGCTATCACAACACTATGACACTATTACAAATATTTGCCAAAAGCAAATGCCACATGAAGTTTTCCAACAAAAGTTAAAAATACAATAATGCAACTCAAACAAATAAGAACATAAGAGCACATTGCACTAAGTGTGGGGCTTGATTAGGTTTATGGAATACACTTATTTGGTAATGGGTGTCAATAATTAATAGGTGATGATCAATTGATACAAACCTTATAATATGTAACCATGTTTCACAACAATTGCATAACATGGCATGTGTTTCCACATTTAAAGAAACAAAAAACATTCAACATTTGCACCCACTAAACAATAAAATGATTACAAGAATTTGATAAATAACACCGTCAGCAAAGATCTAGAAATAGAGAAAGTGAATGGACATTACTAAATTAGACATAGAACATGAGTTACTCCTCTTGCTTGCTAATTTCAAGGTTTACAAATTGTGAATCATTCCACAAATTAATAGTTACAAAGGGATAAGCAATAATTATTTGTTTTGTCATGCCCATATGCATGGCCTCATACATGATGGCCGGTTACGGGTGTGCCAATCATGCTTTTAGGGTTAATGTACGTTCTTAGGTTATTGTATGTTATTAGGTGTTTTAGGGTTATGGCTTGTTTAGGGTTTCAACTTTGTTGATGGTTGTATAAAAGGCCAAGCTTTTCCCTTCTTTTGTCAATTTTTCTAGAATTCCTTTGTCAGGGAGAGTTTCCTCCATAGTTAGATTGGATTTCTAAATGCTCACGGTGGCTATTACACGGCCACTGTTTACCTACATTACGTTCTTTTTCCTTCTTTTCAATTTAATTCTAGAAAAATTGTTATTTGTCGCTTAATGTTGAAAGTGGCAGATTTTTCTTGGCTTTGGGTTTCTTTTGCTTGTTGGTTTCTTGTGTTTTTGAATTGTTGCTACTTCTTTTTCTTTTTCTATTTTTATACTACAACTACAATAGGAACAACAACCATAATTAGCAATAGCGCAAGCGAGGGAGAAGGGACACCGGAAACAAGTTACAAACTATGAAGTTCTGAGTTTTGAAGCTTTGGAAGGAAGAAGGAGCGACCAACTCCAAAGCTTGTTTTACTGCCAGCTTTAGGTCTTGGGAACACACACACACACACACACACACACACAAGGTTGGATTATAGTACAAAATCTACATCAGGTGATGCAACCCCACATACACTTGCTTTCCTTGTACATGGGTTTTGAGGTTAACATCTGGGCTGTGCATTCTTGTGTGTTTTTGAATTTATAGTCATGTAGTGAGTAGCCCGTGTAATAGTTCTGGAAGAAGATGATGAGAATAATAATAAAAAAAGAAAACATGAAGTAGAAGAAAAAAAAGTTTGTTTTTCTTTTTTGCATGCCATCGCCGCAGAGCTCGCGGATGCGGATCACTCTACAGCGTTGCTACTAGCATAGTCTGTTGAAATCGTAATCCATTTCGTTTTGTTCCGTTGCAATTCGTTTTGTTCTATTATTCTATTGCCATTTATTTGACATTTGTCCTTGTTTCATTTGACGTCCATCCTTGTTTCATTTGATGTCCATTTTCATTTTATTTGACGTTCGTCCTTGTTTTGTTCGATGTTTGTCCTCATTTTGTTCAATGTCTGTTGTCGTCCGTTAGTCCAGTTCTATTGGTTCAGCCCCTTCCGTCCATTGATGTTCATCCACACATCCATCCACCAACGTTCGTCCATCGTCGTTCATCACCGTTGATGCACCGTATTTTTCAAACCATACGTTGTGTTAGAATTTTGTAATTAGTGCTCTGTGTTGTTACAAAATTTTGGGGCATGGGACAACACCATGTCCTCGGATGATGAAAGCACAACTGCGTAGCCATAACCAAGGTATCAATTACAAAACAACACATAATCATTTGAGCTGATTTTTTTGATTTCACGATCTTCATGATGGTACCATCAAGCGTCTACAATGCCATGGTCATTTAGTACGATTCCTACCAGGAATTCAGGTTCAAGTTACACTACATCAATAATACATCAGAGTCCATTTGGAGGGGTTAATTAGTGGGGTACATTTGCTGCTGCACCAGCTTTCACACCATCACCGTATATTCTGCTGCAAACCATGACCTCTACACCCATATACACCATGGAGGTCAGTAGTTTTTCTAGGAGAATTGAAAAGTTCAGCGGAAGGCTAGATACTATTTCTTTGAGGGAATTCAAGGCAACTTTCTCAACTGTGGTTTATGAATTGGAGTTCAAGTATGGTGCTAATTACACCGAGGCATTCGCATTTAAACAACTGGCCCGTTATGTGCATTATGAGGCATTAGATGTTTATGAGCAACATTCTTCGAGGATTTTGGGCATCACTCTAATCCCTAATCCAGTTTATGTCCCAGCCATCGCCACCGCCTTTCAAGCTGCACTGCAAATTGCCATTACACATCATGGGACTGTGCCCAATAATCCAGATCCAGTACCTACTTTAGTAAACCTTTCTCCTCAACAACTTATTGTTGCTATCGCAAACATTTTTCCCACCATCGATGCACCAGCTTTTGCTAATCTAGTGAGGGAATTATTTCGTGTTTTTGAATTGGAATTTCTGATCAAGAGTTCTGAAAAAATTCTACGGTTCACCACCTTCTTTCGACAAAAGGATGAAACCCTCAAGATGCTCTACAGGAGGCTTCTCAAGCTTAAAGAGGATACTCATACCATCACAGACCTGGAAGTTGCGCATTAGTATCTTCATTCATTAGAAAGTACTTCGACATTCCATTCATAGGTTTTGCAACGGGTTTTTGCAAAATTTGGAGACTCGTACACTTTGTTGGATGTGTACAACATTTCTGAAAAGCTGGAACTAGCTCATGCACACAATGAAGCTAGTAATATGAGGCCTCCATCACATTCAAGGCCTTAACCTCCACCAATTGCGCCAACCAGATCATCACATTCTTCTTCAAGGGCTAAAGCAATGCACTCGACTACACCCATCCTACCTTCTTGCAAGTATTATGGCAATCTTGCCCACAAAGTTAGTGAGTGCAACATTTCTTTCGAAGATCTTTTTTGTTATTATTGTGAGAAAAAGGGACATTAAAAAACTATTTGTTTTGCCAAGTTCCCGGAACGGAAATAACTCTGATTACCGTGACAAAATCTGCTAGCATCTTCCACTACCCTCAACCAAAAGCCAAGGCACCTCAACCTTCCATTTAGGCTTTCCCCACCAAGGGTAATTCTAGTAAGAATGCTAAGAAGAAATAACACAATGTTGACAAGAGGGAGGTGCTTCAAGCCCATGCCGTTCAAGTTCAAACTTTGCAAAATGAAGTCGAATCATTGAGGGCCCAACTTGCTAATATAAAAAGCAAGTCTTCCTAACTAGTTAGTCATGCCCAAGTTGTACAAGGTTCAGGATCACGGGAGGGACCTCCTAGGTCATTTTATGGTCTCTCACATGATGCCATGGTTGGGGAGCATGTTCTTTCTAGTGGACACAATTTTAGTTTCACACCAGAATTTGCCACTTTTTTTTGCCCTTCCTACTTTGTGGCACAAAAGGCTAGTGTGGCGCCAAGAGTTTCTGGCACTAGGTAGGTAATTCAGACTGATGGATTCGCATTTAATTTAAGTCCTATTACTAGGGCTAAAGGAGCTCGAACGTTCATGCCACAATCTTTCCGTTCTCTCAACATGGAAGAAGAACGCACCTTGTTAGTAAGGGGGGAGGAGACTACTACACCACAAGCTATTAGGGCATCAAATTTTCGTGTCCTAGGAATACATGTACATAAAAAAACACACAATTTTTCACTAATCATCTTATGGAGTGTCAACTTCAAATGCATGAAGTGGCGTAAAAGCTTGTGGGTACACCGTTGTTTAGTTTTCAAGATTTGAAGCAAAACATTAAGGACATAATTGCAGTAATAAAAGATACTCTGAACACTACATCAAGTCCTCTACCAATCCCTAATCCACATGCTATAGGGGTCCCATCTAACACCTTAGAGAGACATTCGATTGGTTCACATGTTGTAGATGGGGTTCATAATCTGGTCACTAGTTTTAGCATGGTTAAATTAGTGGGCTTTCCTACCTCTGATTCTATATTCACATATCAGAAGGGAGTTCAAAACACTTCATTTGTGGATTTGCTACTCAACAAAGGTGTTGTGGATAACCATTCTTTCCACAAAGTCTTTCACTCATTTCTGAAGGTGGTGCCTAGTGAGAGAACTTCCATCGCCACCGGAATTACCATTGTCAACAATACTGAGTTAACAATCTAGGTGGGAGGATATACACCCAAAATTTTACTTCTTAATACAAGTGCCCAACCAGTGATTCTTGGAGTTCAATTCGCCAAGAAAATGGGCATGTTCGACTCTAAACTACGGAAATTTATGTGGCAAATTCACACCGTTAGTGGGAGTGTAGAGAAGGTACTTAGGGAAAGTTGAAATTTAATTGCATTAAACTTCAATCAAGGTACAGATCAGGAGTTTTGCCTACAGGTCAGATGTTTAGTCACCAATGCCACTAATTATGATGTGTTCATTAGGTAAGAGGCCCTATTTCTACTAGGTTTCACAATTGACAACTAGTTCAAACATGTGTACTATCGAGTGGATTGGGAGACTAATGGTCACCACCTAGGATACATACCCTTTGATTTTCATGGGAACCATAGTCCTATGGCTAACTATTGTATGTTAAAGGAAACACACACTATTTCCTACATTTAACAAGCTAGCCATGAGTGGATAGAGGGAGATGAAGAGGAGACAGTTTACGCCCAAGCTACTGAAAGCTTGAAGGTGGTTTTTACTAACATTCAACACGGACCAGAGGTTTTACAGAGGTTCAAAGCAACCCACGAGCCTTTGGTCAAAACTCTGTCTAGTTTTGAAAACATGGAAAACCATGGCGAATCGATTAAACCAGTATTTCGTTAGCTAATCACCTGGACACCACCTAAGGAAGGGATTACATTACTAGAGCTCTTTGGTGGTATTGGTACAGGTCTCGAAGCCCTATTACAGTCATGGATGGTGGTTCGGAGGTATTTCTATGTAAACATTAATCCTATTGCAAGGCAAGTGGCGGCATTGAAAATGATGGAGCTCATAGCCAAATTTCCATAACAATTTGTAACCACCACATGGAAGGCCAATTTCACTTTCTTGCCCTCTGACATACAACTAATTTAGAAGAAGCATATGGAATTACTTGGCCCTGTGGACCTCATCATACTTGGGAGTGTCAAGGATTTTTAGTGGTTAGATTTGGAGAAGGCTTGAATGACACAAGATCTAGTCTTTTCATGGACATGGTACAATTGATCACCTAGGCTCAATCCATTTCTCCTATGCTTGGTTATGTAATAGAGAACACCCTTTTTTAGCTTGACTAGAGGGAGAAAATTCAGGAGCACTACATGTTGGTCAAGCATTACCTTGGAGAGCCACTCCTATTCGATGTGGCACAATGTGGTTCTTATGTGCAACTAGTGGACCAACCTTGCACCACTTTTAGTTCTGCAATTGGCTTTGAGATACATCATCAAAGACCCCAACTTACAGGTTCCTCACATATTGGATGATCAGAGCTTTTGCCAACTAGTTACAAGGCAAGAGAAACCTCCTTGGTTTCCTATGAACACAATAGGAAAACCAAGAGGTGTTTGGCCCACCTTTGTCTCCTTCTTAGGAGCACACGCCTTTCAGGGGGATGGACCAAGCCTGGTGTATCATCATGCTTTAGTCACTTGGGATGAATCGAGCCCAAAAGAAAGAGAAAGGGTTATGGGGTTCCAAACTGGCACTACTAGTCACACCAAGGTGACTAGATTAGAGCATAACGCTCTATTAGGGTCCATCCTGAATTCCCTTACATGGTTGTTGGTAACCTGTGTGCTCTTTCAAATGTACATAACACTAGCACTAATTCAATCAGCTTGCAGTTCTAGTGATGTGACTACATGGCACCCCAACCAAGTACACTTGCTTATCTTCAACATTCTACATTTCACTTTTAGTGTTGGGGGGGAGGAGGTACCATGTATGTGATTCAAGTTGTTTCTAATACACCTGGAGGTACATTAACTTTTGGAGAAACAATTACAACCTTTTATGAATCTGTGTAGTTGGATAGTGGAGAACCCAATACACTAGGTTCTTCAAACACACTTTCCAATTCCATTCCATGTGTTTCCAGCTACCTTTTTGTTATGGGGAACCAACTCACCAAGAAGGAAAGAGACCATGTCACAAACTTGTTAATTAAGTATGAGAATGTGTTCGCATACTCAATGAAAGACTTAGGTAGGTGTAAGACCATGCAATTCTCTATAAACCTTATAGATGAGACACCCATCTATTGGAGGAAGCATAGGTTGAGTAAGCATGAATGGGAATTGGTAGATAAAAGATGCAAAAAGCTCCATGGGGCTAATCTCATTCATCCATTAAGTTCTAATTTTGTAGTTGTTACAGTAATGCTAGCAAAGAAGGATTCAGTTGGATTATGGACTAAGAAAAGGATGTGCGGGGATTATAGGCCTTTGAACCTAGTTACACTTGAGGATAGGTACCCCATGCCCATCCTTGAAGAATTGTTTGATAGCATTGGAGACTTAAACATTTTCACAATTGTGGATTTAAGGCAAGGCTTTAACCAGATTGTGTTCGTTGTAAAGGATCGCAAGAAAATGACATTCCATGGAATCAACAAGTTGTGGGAATGGCTTGTGATACCTTTTGGATTGAAAAATGCACCTATCTTCTTTCAATGAGTCATCGACCAGGTTCTCGAAGGGGCGAATTTCCTAAAATGCTACATAGATGACGTCCTAGTGCATAGCAATGGACTCTTGCAGCACTTGGCTCATCTTGAGGAGTTATTCAAGAGGTTCCACAAAGTCAATATGAAGATCCATCTTAAAAAGTGTGAGTTTGTTATCACTTCAGTACTCTACCTTGGACACAAAATTTTGCCAAATGGTATTATGGTTCATTGGGCCAAAATAGTAGCCATTTTGGAGATGCCCAATCCTATTGATGTTCACACTTTGAGGAGCTTCATCGGACTATGTAATTATTACAGGATTTATGTCCAAAACTTTAGTATTATTGTTCATCCTCTTATGCATTGTTAAAGAAGGATGTTGCTTGGACATGGAGTGAAGAGGCTAAGGAAGCTTTCAGCACATTCAAGGAAAAGCTTTTAGAGTTCCCCATTCTGAAAAGACTTGATTTCAACAAGGTTTTCATTTTACACACTGACTAGAGTGCTCTTGGTATTGGTGTTGTTCTTGGCCAACTTGATGAGGAAGGCAAAGAATATGTTATCGCTTATGCATCCTGAAGTAACAACAAGGCTAAGAGCAACTATTCTTTATACAAAAGGGAGTTTCTTGCTGTTGTATGGGCTGTCATACATTTTAGGCTTTATTTTTATGGCACCAAGTTCATTTTATATACTGACCACCAGCCTATCAAGTGGTTGATGACTAACGACAAGCTTACTGGTAAGTTAGTTCGTTAGGTGCTTATACTTTAGGAGTATGAATTCAAGGTTATTCACCAACCTGATATTACACATCAGAATGCGGATACCATATCACGGAAATCTTTCATTACCTTTGAAGATTTATCAGAAGTCATGCAAGATTTTGACTAGATTCCAGTAACACATGTATCCTATGCATCTAGTTATTTTGTACTATTGAAATGTAACTTGGTTGAGCATCCCATTATGGATATATGGAAGGATTTGGACACTTTGAAGTTTCTTCAGCATGGGGAATACCCTCCCCAAGTTACATCAAATCATCAAGATCGCATACAACAACGTTTTAAACGCTATTCATGGAAGGACAATCACTTCGTCTAATGCTTACCAAAAGGCGATAGAGTGGTTCCTCCACCACATGAATGGCCTAGTCTTATTTAAAAGGTACATTCGGAGCTTTGACACTTTGGAATTAAATGTACTTATAGCCTTTTCGCTCCTCATTACCATTGGAGAGGTATGTATGTTCAAGTCCGAGACGTCATTGTGAACAATGTGATAGAGTGAGAACTTCCTTCTCCTCCCACCAGTTCACATTTTCTTCACCCCCTATTCAGGGCATGTTCTATTGTTAATCATGTGATTTAGCTGGAGAGTTACCACAGACCTCTAGGGGTAATGTTTACATCATGATTATGATTGAACATTTTTCAAAATGGGTCGAGCTTGTTGCATTGCCAGACAAGTCATCATACAACACCAGCCATGCTTTTTTACAATAGGTCCTAAGTAGGTTTGTGGCTTGTGTTAAGTGTTTTATTGATCAAGGATCAGAATTTAGAAGAGAATTCCAAGACCTACTTGATCATGCTCTCATTGACCATCGTAGGACTTCAAGGGATCATCCCTAAGCTGATGGCCTTGTAGAGAGGATGGTTCAGACATGCAAGAAAGGACTTTGGAAGATTTGCCTCATTGGGAATAAAGAGGATTGGGACCTGGCCCTACCTTACATCACCATGGGTTACAAGATGTCCAAACACGCCTCTTTGTCTCATTTCTCTCCTTACTTTCTATTTTTTGGGAGACATCCCATTCCACAATGGACCAAGTTGTGGACTTGGACTCCCCAGCCACTTGGGCTAGGGTCATCGTAGAGAGGGTTGCTCTATTTAAGAGGGTTATGCCCATGGCCATGGAGAACTTGTCCATTGCACAACATCGAAACACCTTACGGTATGCACACATACAAGGTGGCAGTTACAAACCTGAGGTGAGACAATTTGATGTTGGTGACTTTTTGTATTGCCAGCGCCAACCTAATGATACTCTAGACCCTTCTTCTAGTCACACTATCTTGAGGATTAAGGTGATTAAGCCTTTAGGTGTGTTGGAGTTGCAAAAAGCTAACGAACGCACAATTCAGGATCACTCCAAAAGTTGTGCGCCTTACCACCTACCAAACTTAGATCCTACCATCATCATGTCAACTTGGATTCCTCCATTTGACTATCCATGTTAAGTATGTTAGAGGACAGACGATGCTGATCAGATGTTGCTTTGCGATATTGTAATGGTGGATACCAACTATTTTGCTTAAAGCCGGAATTCACTTCAGTTCTCGCCGACATTTGGTCTTGTTCATCATGTTATTCTACAACACCTTGATTTCTACTCAGACCATGCCACGTTTTTCCTGGTTCAGGTCTGGGGGGGAGACATGAGAAATTCATTTCAACCTCTTCTTGTGCATTGTATATATATGTGCGTGCATTTCTTTTTGGTTGATTAGTTTCTACCTTTGATTGGTTTTAGTTTTTTATTCAGTAGAGTTTACTATGGATCTACACCCTTACGACACCGAACGTTATGACACTACACGTCATGATAGTTTCAACTCATGAAATGGCTAGGTTATAGGTACTTTTAATTTGACAAACATGTCCATTTGTATAAAATTAGTTCATCGTATTATAATCAAATCATGCACAGATAACTACAATTATCATTCAAGCAATTCATGCCATGTACAAGAACATCTAACACTAGTTTAAAAATGCAAACAATTGTGTCAATTTATATTTGTTTATCAATGTAGGATACACAATTAACAAAAATTTAATAAGTTAGAATAGGTCTTCTAATGATTCTCATGCACATCAACCATTCCTCATGATCAAAAGTGTTTTCAAATTCTTGTTCCAATTCTTTTGCTAACTCCACTTCAAGCTTAACTATGTTCACCATGTTTTTTGGAAAATTGCAACTTGATTAGGGATCATTAAACGAATTTTTGTGAACAAAGACCAATCACTCAAGATTGTCAATTTGTAATCTACATTGATGTAAATTAGTTAATATACTAGCAAGGGAGAAGATGCACTCCATTTCTACTTGTGATTTAACAATTTCCAAATTTTGTCACTCAAGCAAACCTATAATAAGGAACATAACTTGAACTTTCCTTGGACCTCCATCACACCAAAAGGCATTTTATGTCTTTCACATCAATAGGGAACCTTTTGAATTGCAATAATTTTCATGTGACACATTCTTTTATTAGTTCAATACTAGAACTTGCCATTTCAATGATGTCCAACAACTCACATTCGTATCCATGGGAGTAAATTGTGAATCAACAAGAGAGGCAAAAGTTAGTGGATGTAAGTGTTCATAACATTGATCAACATTGGGATTAGTGACCTTTGATCATATTTTCACACAACCTTAATTCCTTCATGAAAACCAATGAAAGAAGGCATGAAGCAAAGGTTTTTGTACCATGTAAATCTAGCATAAGACACAACACATTATGAACCTTTTTAGGTTGAAACTTTCGTAGGAATGACAAAAAAAGGATCAAGATAAAAATGACCAATTGGAATTGCTTTAGTTAAGGCAATGTATTTGAATCATAAACAATGTTTTGTCTGATCAAATTTTGTAATAATTTACATTTATTATTACCCCATCCTTGTCACAACACTTTTGACATTGTAATTATTGATCAAAGCAAGTTAGGCTAGGTAATCATGAACAACACTAAATTAGTTACTTGACCTAAACCAATTTTGGGCACACAAATTCACACAAGTAAAAGAAGCAAAAAAGTTTAAAGTTCAAAATTCATACTAGGTGCCAATAAAATTATTTTGCTACAAACTTTCAATGTTTCTAATGCAAGCTTCAACAATGAAAGAAAAGTTATTTATCGTCATTGTCATTACTGCTCACTAGTAAGACATTTCATCATCAAAGTAACTAGCTGCAAAGATTTACAAGCTGAATTCACACAAGTGTGCAAGATTTTTTGATTAATAGTTCTCTCATTAGCATGATTCTTTCAACAATTCACATCCAATAGTTCCTCACTATGCCAATTTTTTGAAATTTTCACATTCACTAGTTAAGTGGGGATATACCTAAATATATATCCACTAGGGATTTGTTTTTTGTTAATGTTTTTAATAACTTTCCAAACCTAGAAGAAACTTCATTTAAAAAAACCATATAGAAATTTCACCATTGTTTTTTCAATCACTTTTTATATCTTAATCTAGGTTTTCATTAAGAAAAACCACCGTTCAATTAGAGACTTCAAAGAATGAAAAAATTGTGGATACAAGCCATAGTATGGTCCCTATGGAATTTGGGTGAACAAACTTTTTTGAACAGGGGAATGACATTGGCACAATGGCCTTTACTATGTACAAAATATAAACACAAGGAAACATGAATAAAAAAAGGTTATATTCAGGGTTTTTTCCTTCAATTTTGTGATATAAAAAATTTGAATTTTTTTTCCAAAAACTTAGCAAGATTAATCAAATTTACACATGAAAAAAAAAAATTCCAAAATTTTATGTCAATAAAAGGAAAATAATTGTTCCAAATTAAAAATTCTAGTTGTACTAGTTTTGGGAAATAATATTATTTGTTAATATTAAGTTTCAATAATTTTCAAACCCATTTTTGTTTCGTTTTTTTGACACACATCGTTGGAAAAATAAATTGTAAAAAAAACTAGTACACATACAACAAACCCAAGAAGACATCCAACCCTAAGACCCAAAACCCCAACAATTACCACAAGATACTATAGCAAGTGGCAATTGGTAACACCACCTAATTTTCTTTTCATCTTTAACGCAAATAACTTGGTGCATGCACCAAGTTTTGTCAAAGAGTTCAAGGAGCTTACTTTTTTTCTTCGGATATTTTTGGATCATGGCCAATGTGTGTTTCCACTCCATTTTGCCATAATCTAATAAACTATCCCACATCACTCTTTTAAGTTTAACATCTTGCCACTTAATCGAGTTGAAGATTGAATCATTTTGCTTGATCCAAATAGACCACAAAGCAATGCCACACAACAAAGCCCACCCAAGTTGAACCTTCTTAGATTGTTGGGGAGTCTACCATTGAAAATACATTGTTTTAGGCTCAATGCTTTCCTAGGTTGGTCCTCAATGATAAGCATTTCAAAGTTGAATAGAAAGGAAAAAGCTAGTTCCCAAGCCTTTTTCACTTTTGGGCATGACCAGAATCTATGGATAATTGTTTTTGAAGATGTTGAATCATATGAGGGGGACTGGATTATGATGTTTTTGTTTATATTCCTTCATGAGTTAACATCTAGGGCTTGATGCCAAAATGCCCACATGAGATTGACATCCCTTTTGTTGTGATGCTTCAATCGCACCTTTTGCCATCACAACTTGAAATTTTGTGAAAGTGTAGAACTCCACATTTCCATTATATTTTGTGGAAGGTCTCTTTTAGTTTGGTCAACTCCTTCCCTTGTTTTGAATTATATTTCATAAGCTCCTTTTGCCCATTCCAACTCCATTAACCAAGGTCAAAAAATAGATCTCAAATACTCCATAAAAAAATTTGAAGGTTGCCCCTTTAGGGCCTTATTTAACACACATACCATAACATGTTTCAACATGCATGTGAGGTCCAATTGTGCAAAACAAAGATGAAGCAATCTAGATTGCACATTAAGCTTATAAACTTGTAGTTTGTTTGGGATGGTTAAATCCCTTGGAAAAATCAACCTCACATTAGGTTTAAGCTTTGCAAAAGATAATCTTGGGGTTCTTGGTTTGTTCCTAAAACAAGCGCAACCACTCATCCCTATTCATTGATATCATAGGTTTTGACAATTTTGCGACCCAATTTTTAGTTCAAACCTCTCTTTGAATTGACAATTAAAAAGGCAAAAATTTCACAAAATGTGATTTCTAATACACTAAGTTGTAGCCAGACCCACATTAGTATTTTTTTGGGATCATTTTTATGATGTAGCTCAAATGACAATCATTAATAAGATTTAGCCAAATTTGGTTACCATATAAGTAAAGTATGAAAGTGCAAGACTTAAAATATCCTTTGGTATTTTTGGCTACTCGTAAGCTATTGGAGTTTGGAACTTAATATGTATTATTTTTAAATATTTTTATTAAATTCTTTTCAAAACTTTGCAATGGAAAACTAGAAGAACCATTTATTTTCACATTTAACTAAAAATTTCAATAGGAAAAAACATTTCAAATTCATTGTAGGGATTTTTTTGAAATTCCTCAAGAAGGTCCATGGGCAAGGATCCCCAACATTAATCACCATTAAATGAAAATTATCCTAAGTGGGTTGTAGCATTTTTACAAAAGTGGGGACCTAGGAAGTGCCTAGGTTTAAATATGGTTAATTTAATAATTCTATTTCAAAAAATGGAAAAGAAATATTTAAAATTCACAAATTTTTTATGTTTTGAAAGAAAATTCACCAACTTAAAAAAATTCACCAGACAAAAACACTAATTCATTAGCTCAAGTTGTGTCCTTGGGTGAAAATAAAATTCCTAGCTTTGTTAGAGTAAGGTTAGGGTAATGACTTCGAGCATGGCTAGTTAAGAACGAAAGGTATGCAAAAAGCCTATTATTACAAAATAAGCAAATAAATTCATCTGAAATCAAAAGAAAAAAATTGGCGCTAAACTAGACAATGAAAAGTTTTATAAACAATAGCACGAAATCTTTTTTTTATATCATTAATCATGCATATATGGACCAATTTCTTGTTAGTACGAGACTCAATAAAAGAACAGGATTTAATAATTGGAGAATGAAACTATCCAAAAATATCTTATGAACCCAAGCATCACTAATTGAAGTTATGGGGCACAGGGATTGATAATCCAAAAGATCTTTGGTTCGGTACCAATAAAATAGAATGTATGATAAAACTTGCAAAATGACTATATGAGGTTTTATTAATATCACATAGAGGGGTGAAAAATATATCGATAGAAATATTATTAATTGTCCTATAATCAAACCGCTTATAGCCGACCCTCTATTTAACCTTGTTTGTTTACATACAAGGGTTATAATATGAGTGTACACTAATATACAAAGGGTGCTAGATAGCCTAATGTGTAGGCATGTAAAAAACATGCTATGACCAATGAAATTGCTAGATTTGATGTTATGAATTTGATTATTTAGTTATCTTGACTGAACTAATAGTTGAATATGTAACATGGTTTGGTAATATTTTTAGAATTTCAGAGGACCAATGGAAATGGTAGAAATAAACCATTATTTACAATGTTCAAAAGAATAGGGTTGTGTGTACCTTGAAGATTTTTTTTTCAAAAGAAAAAACCAATGGGATTGCTAGGTTTGGTGATTTGAATTTTTTTCTTAATTGTCTTTAGTGAACTAATAGTTCGATGTGTAATGGCGGTTTATAAACAAGGTTCTAGCACATTATTTGTGCATTTTGTTTGTGAAAGTAAAACATGATTTTTTGTTATGATATAGGCATATTAAGTTGTAGAAACCAGAAGATTTGGTTGTGATTTTCTCAAGGTTTGGTTTGCAATATATGTTTATTTAAAAATCTCCAGTTTGTTCAATATATCTTCCTTCGTTGAGTTTTTTTGTTTAAGCCTTTCCCATTGTACATAGAAGTAGATAATGACTTTCCAAATCTATGAAATCATTCTTAAAAGAGATTTGAATTTGTAACCTTCTTCTTTGAAGTCTACAAAATGTTGACCATGTGTTGTGGATTGCCATTTTCTTAAACAAAAGCCAAGAATCAGGATGCACTTTCCATGTTGGATATTAAAATCATCAGAAAGAATGCAACTGTAGGTTAATCGGATATATTACTATCTGAAATAGCTTTATAAGTTGGTAGTCTATAATTTCCACTGCTATGACTGAAAATTCAAACCTGGTGCCTAGTTAAGGGGCAATGAAGATTTAGGTGCAAGGCATTAAAAAATAAAAATCTCTCCTACTAGTTTGACCTATAGGGTAGGTTGTCTCTAGGTCTAAATTTGAAGCCCTCAAGAAAAGCAAGGCATTAGATCCTTTTTGACACTAGTGGGGGTAGGGGGGAGGGATTAGAAACCAAGGTGCCAAACTGTGACCCAAGTACACAATTACACTAACTCAAGTACGGAAGAAGAAGGAATGGGAAAACCAAAAAACATCCCCAATCCTCCAGCTAGTTGAGTCTATCAAAGTTAATTGTGAAACAAAGAAATCAATGGACGCCAATGGAATTCTAAGAAGGACCGAGAAACGTACTGTGTCCCAAATCAGTCAAAAGGGTATGTAGTACAACAAATTCAATGAACAGCTAATACACTAATTGAGTCTCTCAAATCAACGACCCCCTCATTATGCACAAGTTCAAAGAAGGAGCAATTGGGACTCTCAAATCAAAGCCCCCTTTGTGATGCACAAATCAAAAGAAGGAAGGAACAATTGAGACAATCTCAAATCAAGCCCTTTCACGACGAGTAAATTCAGAACATATTTGAAAGTAAACTGAAGTATGTACTTGATTTATTTCACACATGTTAACTTGTGTGATACAGAGCAGTAGTTTGTATTTGTCGGCCAAAATGGGACATGGGTCCCAAAACCAGTGAATGATAAAAATATGTGACAACCCAGTTCACAGGTTTTTCCTTAAGGAGAGAAAAACAAAGAAGATGTTCTCAAATTCAACTGGTTTGAGTTGTTTCAAGCAGTCAATCAAGAAACCAAAGAATTCAACAGGTTTCAAGTTTCAACGTCTCAACATGAGTCCCTAGTTTCAACATGGGAATTACATCCACCATTAGACATCCGGAAGGGTAGAAGTTGTTTTGTTAAATTGAGACATCGCAAATATTAGTTCTTTTAGTTGTGTTGCCTAAATGCATGTGATCAACAAGCTCACAAGACTTTTTGGGGCTGTTCCTTAATAAAGAAAATTGTGAAAGCATGTAGTGAAAAGTTATTGTATGAAAAGTAGAATATATGGGAGATCATGCTATATATATATATATTATGGCTTTAAATTGATTTCATCTTTGCACACAACAAAAACCTAAGACCTAAGATTTTCTAGGTGATTTCACATAGAACTGTATCAAATTTAAAAAAAGATTATTGCAGCCACCCATTAATGAATGCTTTTAAATTTAAGAGAAGGACTTGGAAGGTCGGAATTAAAGTCAAATCACTAGGACAAACTTTCCTTCATCTTTTTCTTTTGCACCAATTTGCAAATGATTCCCTGAATCAACTTCACGGCAAACTGCTGATTTCCTATGATTTTGCTTATGTTAATGGTCTAGGAATGTTTCCAACTTCCAAAAAAAACCTAAATTGTATGGCGGGCATGAGATTATTATGACTAATTAATACCAAAGATGCACCAAGGCAAAGGATACATTATAAGAAAACAAGCCTTAGTCTTAAGGTCAACCACACATAAAAAAACGATCTATGCAAATAAGAATAATAATAATTTCATAGCATGACAAAACTTGAAACATGAAATAAAAGTAACAAGACTATAATGGAAGGTCTTACTTTAAACTAATATTAAATGGATTGAAAGTAATAGAGAAAATACATTTATTTATATTCATTTGGGGAAATAGTTTAAGGAAGGAAGCTTTCATATGGCCATCATTCAAGTTATTTTTTTGAATGTCTTTTTAAATATTTAGTATGGATGAAAGATGGATGTTCATAAATGACTTTCATTCAAGACTGATGTGTTAAATTATATATGAAATATTTTATTTTCATAAATAATAATAATTTTTGAATTATATGATTATTGATCTAAGTTGGGGTTGGTAGTTTGAATGTCATTTTAGAATAGTTTATGTTATTTGAGATCAAACATTGAAACTTCTAGATGTGGTTCTTTGTAATGAGCACTAATTAATTGATAATAAAATCCTATGAAGATTGAAACAGACCCACTTTTTACTGAAGCCAAGCAAGAAAGAAGTACAAGGATGCAAAGATTTCCACACGGAGCTGTAACCTTGCTGTATTTTGCATTGCAAACTGGCTTGAACTAAAAAGTCTTCTGTTTAGCACCTACTCGGAACATAACATGTAACCTTGCTGAAGTTTGCATGGCAAACCAGTTGGCTTGAACTAAAAAGTCTTCTGTGTAGTATGTACGGAGAATATAAAATAAGTCTCTCTTTCTCTCTCTTCCCATATGACTCATAGATTGTGTGTTGTGGCTGTGCATGATAATTTTTTGTTTGCAGTAACCTGTGCTGCCAAGCAACTGACCAGCCAGAATGAAACCCACACCCTCCAGTATGGACAGGATGTCCTTTTTCATTGTATACCTGTCCAATAGCTAACCATGAACGGTTACCTAAACCCTAAACCATGAATGGTTTAGCTATGAACTAACCATTCATATGTGTCTACTACCTACCTAATATCCACCAAATGCCTTTCTTGCTTGCCTACATTACATTCCATATTTACTTATCTATGATTCTTACTCACTTACATAATTGTTTGATGATGCATCCAACATAATGGGCCAGGGCAAGACCATTCCATGACATTAAGGTCTGGTGTGGCCGATCCCCCAATTAAAAAAACAATGCATGTTCAATAGAAATTTTGGTCACTATTATGAGCTTTTATGATCACCTCCAAAAGATTATGCCATATAACGTGATCAAGAAAATGACGTAATTTGCAAGAGGTTTCCAATGGATGGTACAGTTGTGAGTGCTGGGCCATGTAATCCCAATTGAGCATAATTTTACATACCCTTATCTAGAACATAGCTGGTTGTTGAGAGGCATCTCCTGCTCTGATTGGTTGGATGGACACGAGTTTGAAATCCCTTGTCAAAGGGGGCCACTTAATTTAGCATTGAAATTAATCTTTTTCTTTGGGGCTTTGAAAAGTCATTTGTCAAAGGGGGTCACTTAATTCAGCATTGAAATTAATCTTCTTCTTTGGGGCTTTGAAAGTCATTTGTCAAAGGGGGCCACTTAATTCACCATTGGGATTAATCTTCTTCTATGGGACTTAACAATTTGTCAAAAGGGGCCACATAACACCGTTGAGATGAATCTTTTCTTTGGGGCTTCAAAAGTCATTTGTCAAAGGCTGTCTCTTAATTCACCATTGAGATTTAAGGGAGAGGTTAGAGATTCATGAAATTTTCATTTGGTCTCACATTTTGAGGAATGTTTATCTCATATTAGTGTGAACCAGGAGTTCATCTTTTGGAGAACTTCACCCAACATTCCTTTGCTGGTCTGAATCCGAACATTGGAACTTGCCCTGAGGAGTAGAGCCATTGCACCATGAACCACTTGTTCACCACCTTGAAAAACACATGCACTAAGGGGGTAATTAATACCTTGAGCAAAACATGTTCCAACTGATACATGTGGTGCAAATTTCACACCATGGAGATTTCTTCAAAACAAATTGTTTGGACCTAGAGAGGTTGCACATCTTACAAAGCTCAAAAGGGGCAAATTTCATACTATTCAGATCTGAGTTTGATTTAGTATCTTAAGAATGAATCCAAAATTTAGAATTTTCGGTTTTTTTTTCCAAAATGTGATGTTGCACAAACTTGTGATCAACCAATAAGAAGATTTAAAGCAATTTGGTTACAAACAAAATATATGAATGTAGAAAAGTTTATGGAGGGTTCTTGGCTACCTATTGAAACTTGATGTAAAATGTTGGTAATTTTGGTCTAAAAGAAAACTAAAATTGATAATCAGTAACCCTTAAAAGAAAAACTTTGCCACCAAAACAAACATTGATATATTCTCTTAAAATTTTGGCCATATAGATATTACATAAATTTGGGCTCCACATTACTATGCAATACCAACAATGGTCAATTGATTAATTGATGAAAATATTTAATTCATTTTGTGAAAATTAAGTTTCATTCAAATGAAAATGTTGAATGATAGCTCATGCATCATGAATTGAATTGAATTCAAATTAAATTGAAAAAAAGAAAGGTGGAGATAGAATTGAAAATCTACTAGTGTTTTGCTTTCATTATTAAAAAAAAAACACAAATCTAAAAAAACACCTTTCCATGCCTCTTTACTTGGGGATAGGCTAAAATCTGACCATATACATATTACACAAAATTTATTCTTGGACTGACCCAGTTTATAACTACATAGGACCAAACTTTAAAATGAACCCAAGTACATACCAAAAACTTAGAAATATAGGAACTTTTTTCCAAAAAGAGAAAAAGGGTGTTTGTTATTATTAGGTGGTCCCTCTTTATAGTTTATATACATGAAAGTTCAACTAAAGTGTGATGCTATTGGAAACATCTTGAGAAACACATTGGGAACTTGATGAGGACCCCTTGAGAATTTGATGGGAACACATTGTGAACAGAAAAAACCTTGAGCCTAACAAATTGATTACAATAGTAACCAGAGTTGGCCTTGGGTGAAATATTAGCACACCCACACTGGTACCATGGTTAAAAATGGAGGTTTCCTCCTATAATTTGGGGACTTGTTGGTTCAACCTGGCCAACAAGGTCCACCCAAAAACTGACAAAAACTGACAAACCAAATTTGTTCACCCAATCTGTATAGACAAAAGCCTTTCCTTTCCTCTCTTGGAATTTGGAATTTGGGAGAGGAAAGTAGGTAGCTAGGTACACACCACAACACACGTATAGCTAGCTAGGTGCTCTTGTCCTTTAGTAGACTTTTGCAGTGATTTTTATTAAAATAATATTTTTGATTTCGTTGCTCAAGCAGCAATCAATCATCAACATACATGTATATTTTACCAAAATTTGAATAAGTACATAAATTCAAAATAAATGTGTACTTAATTGTGGTAAAAAGGAAAACCCCCTTTATGGCAAATGAGATTGTTTAGAACAAATGGAGACTTGAAAGAGGAATGTGCCATTGTAGGAGGCGGAGGCACCAACTAACGGGCTTCTTTCATGAACTTCATTAGCCATTATTCTTCTTATTCTTATTATTTTCAACACAATTTCGTTGTGCTTTGTTTGCTTGAGCACCAAGAATTGACTCTGCTTGCGGGTCTCGCCAGAGAGCAAGGAAAGAGAGAGAGAGAGAGAGAGAGAGAGACGGACTGGCGGATGGAGAGAGGAACTTCGAGAGATTTGCAGAGAGGTGATTGCACAGAAAGAGAGACAGTTGCAGAGACAGTTGCAACTGTGCGGGACCCATTTTGAATGAAGAAAAGGAAAGTCGCGAAAAAATCTGCACCATAGGAAGGAAGGAAAGAAATCTGCACCACATTACTGATTTCTCTCTCCTGTCTCGTGGGTGACTTGATTTGCATTCGTGGGATCTGTCCCTGTCGGTCACACGTATACGAAGAAAAAAGAAAGAAAGAACGTATCATCATCCCAAGCAGATTAAAGAAAGAAAGAACGAATGAATGAATGAATATTGAATGAATGAAAGAAGAAAGGGCTGGGAAAAAAGAGGACTAGTACCTGCAGCTTCTAGCGGTGAATCATGTATAAATAGACTCATTAATCTATCAATTCGTCAAACACAATAGCACTTGCGTCTCTGATCATCTTTTGCATGGTTTCTCTTCGATCACTGCTTCCAAATTAGCGAGCAATTCTTTGGTCTTACGATAGTTAGTTTCCGCTCTAATATTAGAAGCTGCTGGTGCTGGCGTATCACAAGAATTTATTGTTCTCTTCATCACCAGTATTGAAGCAGCAAGAGTTGAAGCATATTATATCATCAAGCTGCTCCTTTGCAGCTTTGGTGCGTGTTGACGGTCCTTTTACAGCTAGCTAGCCGGCTAGTTTTTGCTGCAACAGCTTGATCGATTGATCCCGTAAGTTCAGCCCCAATCTCGCTTTCCAACTGCATCATTATTCTTCACGTGACATACAGTTCTTTTAATTTTTTTTATCGTGCATCGCACATCCGGCTCCTTGTTCTTTGTCTAAAAATGTATAGATATTCCTTGTAGCCGCGAGCTGTTGAGTTCAGAGAGTCAACCTTCTCTGCAAGTTCTTCTCTTTGGTTGTCGTAAGTTTTGCTGCAATTTGTGATGCATTCCCCACCTCCGAAGACAAACAGCTCTATAATTTCAACTAGCAATTAGAATAGTCTTCCCCTACAAAAAACCGCATCGAGTCTAAGCTTAACTCACAGATCTTGAACTCTGCAATTCTTGACTCTACAATATTATATCTGTTGATCTTCATATTCATCTATGTTTGCATCTTCCATCTACAGGACTGCAGCGAATAATCCGGAGCAGTCTACAAGCAGTACGTACACGTTCAAGCATCGACACCTCCGATTAAATCTCACCCAAAACAAATTTCTGCATGTGTTCTATCACACTTATACTGCTCAACGTTGGTGGAAAGATGAAAAACTATGATGATCATCACGCATTGAAGAAGCTCGATGATGCATGGAAGCAGGTTCATCTGCATGGTGTACACTACTCTTCATGGGTCCCTACCATCGGCATTGGAAACTCGTTTAACTTCATAATCTTTGTCCCAGACGGCGGCTCCTCAGGTTGGAGACCACCTAAAGATCAAAACACGTTTATTATCGTCTCTGTCCCAGACGGTGGCTCCTCGGGTTGGAGACCACCCAAAGATCAAAACTTGTTTATAATCATCTCTGTCCCAGACGGCGGCTCCTCAGGTTGGAGACCACCCAAAGATCAAAAGTCGTTTACAATCATCTCTGTCCCAGACGGCGGCTCCTCAGGTTGGAGACCACCCAAAGATCAAAACTCGTTTACAATCATCTCTGTCCCAGACGGCGGATCCTCAGGTTGGAGGCCGCCTAAAAGAAGCTCGTTGATAATTTCTGTTCCGGACGGCGGCTCCTCACGTTGGAAGCCGCCTAAGAGACTACCTGAAACAGAACAAAATATACTTAGCTGCAGCAGCAGAAGCAGCGAGGCTCATATCGTGATGAGCCTTCTCTTCCTACAGCGCCCGGCCCTTGCAGAAAGCAGCTCTGCAATGGGAAAAACTACTCTTGTGATTGATATCTAAGGAGTAGTGGAGCAGCATGCAGCAGGTGTCTGTTGCAATCTGCTGCAGCTACTACGTACAACAACTGTTTTGTTTTTGGTGCTTTGGGTTGCAACAATTTCTTCTACAGTTGCGGCTGCAATTATTCTGCAACCAAATTCATTACAGTCTTATATTATCACTGATCATCAACAAACACAATTAGTCTAACTTGATTGTTTTTGCAATCTGAGTAGTGAAATTCCTCCTGCATCCACTGACTGATCAGAATCTGCTCATTCATTCTTCCATGTTGAGAATGATGAGCAGCCCATGATGATCATTCAACTGCACATTAAATTTATATAATCATCTTTCATTTCTTTAATGCGGATTATATACTAGCTCTAGCCAGGCAAATATGTCTTTTTGCATTACAATTCTACAAATTACCACATTGCAGCTCAATGCTCATGCCTAGACTTAATTAATTAGTCAATCAATTAATTAGATCAGCAATAGCTAGACTACTAGTGTGGTTCTTCAGAAATTATTATAATACCTTGAAGCGAAATACAGGAATTATTTTCAAGCTAGAATTTATAATTTTCCAGCTTGTTCTAGATCTAGTACTAGATCTAGGTGGGACCCTGAGCTTCAATTTTTTGACAAACATATTTTATTGTACATATTCTTACATAAATATTGAGTAAGAAATTGTGTGTTTTTTTTTCTTGGGTTGCACTAATTTAATGCCAGCTGGACCTGCACACCCATTTGTGTTGTAAGTTGTAAATTAGAAAAAATAATAATTTTGCAGTCCTTTTTACAAGTTTTGGCTTTTTTGCATGCAAGTTTTGGAATTTGAAGATCCCCATTTAGAATTATTGTGACCCTACAAAAATATTTCTCACATCCAAGTTGAAATTGTTTACTTTTTTCCGACCCCACCCTAAAAACTGAAATGGGGACTGCAATTAGGTGGGAACGACTAATAGCAAACCACCTGGACCAATCATTATGACTGGCAAATCAAAAACATGGAGCACCAGTCAGATCATATTTATTACGCTCTTCTCAAGCAGGTGCATGTCTTTGCTGCACTTTTTACCAGCCTTACCAAACTGAGCCAATATGCAGGAGAAAAATCATTTTCCTGAGCCAAGCCGCCATATGTTGACTTTTTTCATCTAATTTTAATTTGCAGGGTCACGTACTGAGCACCAGTGGGGATGCTTTAACAAAGTTCCATTCATTTAAAAATATTTGCCGGTTTCAGTCCCAAGCAGTGTTTTTCTTTTGTGGAGAATATTTTCGGGCAGAATTTTTGGGCTCCATAGTATGCTGATTGCGATTCACTTTAATTAGTTCATGGGTACCCTCCTGAGTCACGATTTTATTTATTTATGGAAGGAGCCATATTGATTCGCTCATCATCAAATGTTTTGGAACACTCGGCACTCCCCCTAAGAAGCACCTCTTTGAACCCTAGTTGTAAAAATATAAAGCAAATATGCTCCCCCTAGGGCCCCACCTTTTCAGTTTATGCATGAGAGTTGAACTTTGGGCAGAACCATATGGGATAAATCTGAAGTGCTATTGGGAACGTCTTGAGGAAAATCTTGGGAACTTGGGGAATGATTTGGAAACCCCAAAGGAACACTTTGAGAACAAGGAAAAGAAACCCAAAAAAATCCATTATCCTCCCCCCCTCCCCCGGGTCCCCGCCCCCCAAAAAAAACTGGACCCCTCATGAATGCATGCTTAGCCTTCTCATTGGCTGCATGAAACTTTTATTTCCAAAATTGTCTGTCACCATTTTTGGCTTATGCTAATGGCATGGGCACAAACTGAGGGACTACCTATGTAAGTTACAGACAGTTTTCTTTTTCTTCTTGATTTGTCAAATGAAAGGCAGGTTCCCTATGGGCCCGCAACATGACATTTAGTGTAGGGTAAAGCCCTACGGTGAGGGCATTCTCAAAATAAGGGGCCTAGGACGAGGCAATAGCCAAGTCCCACCCCACATTTTGAGAATGTCCTCCACCCATGGGCTTTACCTATCATAAAGCACAAAGAAAAATTTATCATAAACCCCCCAAACCTATGTAGATCATGAGGTGTAGGAGTGGGAGGGACGTTATGCGCACTCCTCAATAGAGGGAGGGTTCTTACACCTTGAAGTAGGCATAATTTCCCTCCCACTACTGAGGAGTAGGCATAACATCCCTCTCATTTTCAAGGAGGGAAATTGACGGATATAAGGGTGCCCTCGAAATATACTACAGATTTCCTCTGAGTGCTTCACTTATATTTAGACACTCTAACTTGTAGGACAAAAGAATGTAAGGGATTTGCCTCTTTGGGTGGGAGAAAAACATAGAGGCGACTTTTGAAAAAAAAACATCATCTGAACAGGCCCCAGTGAATCAGCACTCTCCAGTGCCCATCCACTAGATGCCCCTTATTACTTGTGTTGTGCAGGTCATTGGCTAAGGTGTGTGTACCTGGGTTAGCTGGTTTCCTGGTGGGCAGTTTTGGTTCTGGGTACCTAACCTGAATTGGGTGGGTCTTAGCTATGGAACGAGGCTGGAACCAGAATCGAGGTTAGGTTAAGTTCCAAGAAACAGGTTGAGAACCGACCCATAATTTCAAGGTTTCAAAAAAAAGCGAAATTAAACTCAGTCCAATTCTTATGGACCAGTTTTTCTTTAAACTCGATTTCAGTTTTAATCATTGGTTTTGGGTTTAGGGGATGATTTAGGGTTTTGTGATTTTATTTTTTTTCGTTTTCTCTGTTTTTCTTCCTCATCCTTGTTTGAAATTAGTGTTGCATTCTAATTTTCATTTTAAAAATAAACATGCATTGCATTTTTTTGGGGGCATTTTTATTTGTGCATAATTTTCATGGGTTTCATTTTTCATATTGGTGTATGTCTTCTTATGGGTATGTATTTGTTCTTTTTCTTTACATTTTTTTTTTTTTAGTTGCATCATCATCACCTCTTTTCTACATCACCTTATTGGTCTTTTGGTCATGATTCTTAGTGCTCATTGTTGTTGCCTATTTTTTTATTCCTTCTAGTTGTGATTGCCTTGTTAATCTCCTAATTATGATTCTTAGTGTTCATCACCATTACCTTCTTGTTTACTCCTTTTAATCATGATCATCTTGTTGTTTTCATGGTGTGTTTCCTAGCATTCATCTTCGTCTCTACTTCTTCTTTGTTTCTTTTGGTCATGATCACCTTGTTGGTCTCTTAGTCGTGCTTTTTAACGTTCATCATTGTTGTTTCTTTCTTTGTTTATTATAGTTATGATTGTCTTGTTGGTCTCCTAATTGTGGTTCATAGTGTTTATCCCTATTGTTTTTTGTTCTTCTCCTCCTAGTCAAGATCACTTTGTTGGTTTGCTAGTTGTGGTTCATGGTTTATCGTCATCGCTTGTTGCTCTATTTTTCCTAGTCATGATCACCTTATTGGTCTTTTGGATGTAGTTCCCATGACTCATCATTATCACATTTTTCTATGTTTTTCCTAATCTTGATTGACAAGATTATTTGATTTAATAATTTTCTTGTTGTTTGAATTCTTTTTAGGGTTTTGGGGTGTTTAGTGTCTTTCATGTGTTTGGAAACTATCCATTTTTGTGGCCAATTTTCACCCCATATTGAGATTTCTATTAAAGACCAAATCAACCTATGTTGATTTTGGTTCCTAACAAATCCATGGTGAATCTCTAACACCCTAAAAACATCTCCAATTTGGTTGTTAAAAAAGCCTTTTAATGTCATTTCTTGGATGAATCATATTTTAATGTGGTGTGAAAAAAAAAAATTCCTTCACAAAAAATCTTACCAAATGGCATGGGTTTTTTAATCTTTTTGTCATGAAAAATTAATGTTTTTGGGTGGCTAACCACAATTGTCAACAACAAATTGATTACTATTCATTGGCCAACCACCACAATTAGTTTATGTGTTGCTTGTATAATTAATTAAAGAAAATGGAACGTAAATTATAATGTTTATGGGTGGGGAAAAGACAAGCACATTAAAGGTGGATGTTATATTTAGTAATAGAACTTAATGGTTTCCATTGGAATTATTAGAGCTAATCTAACAATAAGAATCATCTTTAACCAACCCACTTTATGGTTATGCATAATCTACTTTGAGGTAGTAAATTCAACCACCACCCATGCCAAATTGGCCACTAACTTGTTCAAATTAACCATTTAGGAAATTTTGAATAATTAATCAAATCTATTTTTTTTGCAAAAAACCACGCCTAATTTCGACATTATATGAAGAATTCCTATTAAGATGTATCCAAACTTATCACAAAGACATGTTTTTACAATGTATAACAAGAGGTTGCACAATAATGTGAAAGCAACTTATAACAATATTAAATCATAAAACATTATGCAACAATGTTGGAGGCCCAAACATTAACTAGTAGGAGATTAACACTAGGAAAAATAACTTTCCAAGATATTTGTTTTGTGCAAAACAAAACAAAAACACTCAATGTAAAAGGAAAATTGAAATTTGGAGCTAGTTAATATTGATGCCAAAGAATGAAGAGAAGCATGAATTAGACCACATGTGTGGTCATTGCAAGGCATTGGGTGTGATAAAGCTTGAAACAAATACAAGGAATTGAATTCATTTTCATGTGCATTAACAAATTCTAGACATAAGAAGAATTTGTTCATGAAGAATTTGTGTAGTACTAAATAGTGGTGGAAAAAATCAAATGAACATTCTTGATATTTAAATAATGAAATGTATTCTTCTTAAGCAATCTGAGGGTAATCCTTAGTGTTAATGCTCGGAAACATTGATGAATTGTGATCCACCATCAACACCAAGTTAACAAATTTTTTTCTAAACCTTGGAAGATGGAAAGTCTGTGAAGTTTAAGTCGTTAGGATTACCACTAAGCCTAGTTATATATTTTGGGTTGTTTTTTTGAAGCTCATCCATCCATAAGGTTTTCTCATGTAGGGGAGAGGAAGGTGGGGGATTTTATGAAACATTTGAAATAAAGGGATATTTTGGGTATGCTATGAAATTTGAATATAATCTAAATAAATTTTAGATGTATTATCATAATCAATTTTATGCACCTTATTTTTTTTACATATCATTTGAAAAATAATGGAATTTAACCCCCTTAGGCATTTTTTCATCCAATAATTTGGATGACATTTTATACTCATCCAATACGATCATAAAACATGGTGGGGATGATCAAACAACACTTGATGAAACAAATTTTGCCCAACAAATTAACAAGGAAATTGTTGGATGAATAAAATCTAATGCCTAGATAAAGTGAGATGAAACAAAATGTACCCTACAATTGGACATGATGTTATTGTGAAATCACAACGTGCCAAGATTTCAAATCAATCCATAATTTTCAAATTAATGCATTTTCATATTCTAATTTAGTTGTAATTTCAAATTTCATTAACAGATTCATTGCAACTTCATAAAAGGTAAAGTTTGCGAATTATGAATTTCCATTGTTAAAGTCCTAAAAAAAGAGGATGCATGTGGAAAAAATCAATTGATCTTTAAACAAAACTTCTAGACTAGGTTGTTCAAAGGTGCAAGGAATGAGTAGAGTTAATAGGTGCATGATAAATAAAAAATTGGGTGATACTTTTGGTATAACAAAGTGCACCCACCAATTCTTATCAACCTTTTCCACATTAGATGTTAACATTGTATAAACATGTTTTGGTTTTTAGCACAGTGCAATTGACCACTTTTGGCACATGCAAAATCCATATATGAATCAACAAATTTTGCAAACCTTTTGTTAACCCTATCATGATTCATATTCATTTTATTTTATTTTTTAATTTCTAAAATGATTCAATCGCTATAAGTTATAACTTTCATTTTTTCTTATATGAAGCTATTAAAATGGTGAATATCAATGTGGACTTTTGTTTTATTTCATTTATTTTTTTATACAATCATTTTTATACTTAGATAGAAAAACATTCCATCATATTTTAGATTCTATTGAATGATATCATTCATTTCAAACCATTCTTTATATTGATTATACAAACATATTGTGAACCTAGATACTTTCTTCTATAATTTTCACTTTTATGTCCATTATGGACTTTCCAAAATATTGATTTCCAAACATCATATACAGTATGTTTCATTAACTTTCTTTTCCCATATATATATTGACAATAAAATCCATATTTGGGTCAAAACAAAATAAATTGTCCCCAAATTTACCTTATTTACTTACAATGCAAGTAGTAATTTAATATAATTTCAATAATGTGAATGGCTATAACATATATGTAAAGTACAAAGAAAGTAAGTTCTAACAAATTGAAATTAGAATTTTTTTTGTGATCCTAAAATATAATGATATGTATATCTTAACCTAATAAACACATATTCAATTGAATATTTTGTGTTTGAAGTAGCCCCAAACCCATATTTTTCATCTTTTTGGAAGATTTCATTTTTATCTATTTTTCAAATTCATTTGATTTTATTTTTTACAAGCAAATTTTCATAAGTTCAATAGAGTGTATCGATGATTTTTTTTTATCATAATTGCATTTATTTTGACGTTACTTGCATGTTTTTATATGCATGCCACAAGATAAATGTGAAACAAATAAATTTAGTGTTCACTTTACCATACTTTCACCCATTTATACTTATAATCCAAGTGAAGTTTTTTTTTTTTTTCTCAAATGAAGTGCAAAAAATATATAGGGGGGCGACTCATTGAAAAAAATAGAATATATAATTTACCTAAATATAAATAGGGTACTTAGAATTAGATTATGAAAATATCCCTAAAATATATGTAAATATTTTTCCATTTTAATAACATGTGTTCTTTTAATATTCTATTACTTCATAACAAACCGAAAAATGTCCCTTTATCTCCTATGTTCCATAAAATATACAAAAAGTGCCTTTCCCAAGTTTGTAAATATTATATACAAAACATATTTGTAAATTGAAGAGTCCAAAGATACTATGTAAACATTTCTAATTGCATAAATGTTTTATGCATACATTACACATATAAATTATCACATGACATATTTGAGTCCAAATCATAAAAGATTCAATATATACAATTATCATATAACTTTCAATTATCGTATCCTAGTTGTTCCCAATCACACATGTGGAACTAGGAGAGGGATGGCCACCGACTCCTTCCATTTAGGAAATAGCCTACAAAAAGTACTTAAAAGAAAAAAACACTAAAGCCAATTACATTATTATTTAATAGATCACATATAATAATATAATTTGCAAAAAATGGGGTCAAGCCATCATCTTATTCCTTGTGTTCACTCACTTTTAATGTATTTTAGTTGAATAAGCAAGATGGCAAAAAAATTGGGGTTGACAGGAAGTTTAATTATTTTCAAACAAATTAAATTATTGAATTGGGTTCGTGGGTTATGTGAGAAGGACATAGGAGCAAAAGTATTGTTGAGCAAAAGTGGTAAGTCCCTTGCGTCATCAAGTTGTTCACGATGGTCTTTGTTACAAAACACACACGGGACTACGCATAGGAACTAGCAATAATGCGCCACTGCCAACCATCCTTTACCTTCTGGCATTGTTCTTTCTTTTTTTTTATTCTCCTTTATACTATCATTTTGCATTGTCGTTCATTTGTTTTCAATGTTAAAATTTAGTGCAACAAACAGATATAAAGAAATGCTTCTTCGTCATTATCTTTCATTGACAACAAGATAATCTTCGAAATTCCCTCAACAAGAAAGCAATCCACATTCATAGAAGAAAACATTTTCTTTTCTCAAAAAGAAATTGTGGAAGCAAATTACTCACTTAGGAACAGTAGCAGAAATCCACAAAATGTAGGATCTTTGTACAATGAGTTATGTTTGATCTTATCTGTTTCATATAGATAAAGGATCAAAGAAGCTTGATTGTGGAGATTTTCAACTAAGCAAGATAAAAAGAAGAAGAAAATGAAATAGGCATGCAAGATCAAGGACGGTAAGTTAGTAGTAGTAAGGAGTTTGAGGAGGAAGGAGTGTGGAGAAATGTAAGAGCCATGCAAGAGTAGCAGTAGCAAAAAGAAAGAGGAAAGGATCACATTGTTGTGTGCACTAGCAAACAATCACGCTACAAGCAAAACAACAGAAGAAAGGAAAGCTGCCATTTGAATCTTCATACATAGATACACTATTGTGCATTGAAAGAAAAGGCAGTGATGGCAAGAAGCGCATTAGCGTGTCAAGGAGGTGTCCTAGTGATGGGAACAACGCGAAAGTCTAAGGTAGGTTTTTTCTTTAGGGGCCTTCTTTTCCTTCTTTCTTTCTTCCCTATTTCTATCCTTCTTTCTTTCTTTTCCCCCTCTTTCATTCTTTTTTTTAAGCTTCTTTTCTTTGTTTTGTTTCATGTTCTTCTTGGTTCCTCTCTTCCCTTTTTCTTTCGTTATGTTCCTCTTTTTTCTTTTTTCTTTTGTCATTTTTTATTATTTTAAAAAAAAATTAAATAATTTTTAGCTTCTTTTCCTTGCTTTCTTTTTTATTTTTGTTTTTTTCTTCCCTTTTTCATTCATTTTTTCTTTCGTTTTTTCTTTTTTTTTCTTTCTTTGTCGATATTATGGAGGCCTTTATTTCTTTAGCTTTTGGACTTCCCTCGGGTTCTCATTTTAGTGTGGTTTTTCGAGTGGTTAATAACCTTTCGAAGGTTTTATTGTCTCTTAAGGGTAAAGGTGGGGTCTTTTGTGACGTTCCATGTTCTAGTTATGGGGTCCTATTTCTTAACGTGGTATGGTTTAGCATCAAAAGCATTGTCAAGCTTATCACGTTCTCCCTCCATGTGGCTTTTCACCTTTTTTTATTTCCTTTTTGGTCTTCTCTCCCCCTAATGGCCTGAGCTTAGATTTTGACGTTAGATTTTTTGAGTGCTTTACATTTAGGCCTTCCTCAACCGCAATTGTACGCGCATATCCCTACCAATTGTGTTCTCATGTGGCCGCTAGTCACATCCTTAACTTTGTCCCTTTGTTTGTTATTTTTATGGCCTTCAGGTTCCTTTGTATTTTAGTCATCATTCTTCTTCAAGGGCTTTATCGATCATTCTTTCTTCTATGGGCACTCAATAAGGCGATTTTTTTTTAGGGCCTTTTTTTTCCCTTGTTCATTTTCATGTTTTGCATAATTTTTTGGGGGTTTTCCCTTCGTGTCTCTTCCCTTCTCTAGTCAATGACTTCCATATTCTTGGCCCAGCCCATGTTGTCTCCCTTGCCTTTGATCATTTTGCTTCTGAGTTGGCATTTGTGGGGTTGTTTGTTCAACCCTACAAGTGTTCGGCTTGGGCTCCATCTAGCTTACCTCCTAGATTTGTCCCCCTTGCTAAATTTTGTTGTTCCCTTTGTGGCATCAAGATCCTTGGCCTCCCTTTTGGTTTTGCTTCCTTTACTTCTTTTTTTTTTGCAAAATGCTTTAGGCAAGGATGTTCAACATGCAAATGTGTTCCCGAGATTAGGGCACATCCAAGTGACTTTTGTTATCCTCTTTCAATGTTTCACCTAAAAACCTTCCTTTTTCACTTCATTGCTTTCCCCCCCTTCCAAGTTTTTAGAGTCAGCTTACCACTTTTTATTCCACCCTGTTGGGAAATTTTTAAAGGCTTTTAGGTCCAAGCTCATTGCAATGCTCAAGTGTTTTTCTTGTTTGTCGGCATGTGGTTCTCCCCATTTTTAGTGGGGGCATAGGGTTGATTTCTTTAGAAATCATTGTTTCAGCTACCTATCTAAGGAGTTGGACCTTAGTCACCCCTGTCATAACTTCCAGGTTTTTGTTGGATTCTCACATATTTTTATAGGAAGCTATAAGTGCAAGTAGCTCAAGGCCCTTCCCTTTCCAAGCACATCTAAAATTGGCGCAAAAGTTTTTTCCCCCAAAGACTACAACATGTGTCCCCCCTTTTGAACAATTAACCAAAAAAGACATAAATCACTTTTAGGAAAATATTTCAAATAGATTGCATGATCATTTACTAGCATCCTTTTTAATTTACATTTTGATTTGTATCGAACACGTTTGAAGTCATGTGCGAAGCCAACTACTGGTGTTTGGTTGTTAACCCGCCTAGTCATTCCCTTCTTTCACTTTCTTTCAAACGTGTTTTCCATCGCATTGCACACTAAGTGTCATGGACACCACCATCACATAATGTTTACATCATTGTTTGCACCAACATAGTCATTGACATCATCGCTTGCATCATCATTAGCTTTTAATTCATTATTAGTTAAAAAACTTCCTTGGTCAGAACACACATGAAAGCTTTTATGGAAGTTTCCTTGAATTAGGTCCTTAATGGGGTATAATCTAAGTTAACCTTTAATTAAGTTTTAGTTGATTTTTAGTTCACAATTAGTTAAAAAGCTTTTCAAAAAATTTCCTTGGTTAATGCATACATGGAGGCTTCTATGGAAGCTTCCTTAAACTAGATCCCCAATGGGGGATATATAGGGGTAGGATCTCCCATTACCTTTAGTCTGTTCAACATCAATTTTGAATATGTTTTCTTCTCATAACCTTTATTTTCATATATTATTAGAATAAAGTTTTGTTTAAATCATCTTCTAACATATATCATGTTTTTGCCTTATGTATTTGTGTTTCTAGTTTGGGATTAGACTTAGCCTTGCATTTCTTGTGATTTGTTTTCTTTATTATGTCTTTGGTTTAGTTCTTGTTATTATAGTTTTTTGTGCCCATGACATTAAGTGGGTATTTCCCATCATTTAGTCCTTGGGGTGTCACATTGAATTTATAGTTAACCATTGGATCCTATGAGGATCCACCTTCTTCATTGCACGCATGGTGGGGAGAGGACAACCTTGCATGCTTTTGTACGAAAATGTTTCTGGGGCTATTACAAGAGATGCAAGATTTCATATCTTACAAAAACAAACCCATGTATTTTCACCCCTACACTATAATCTTCCCGTTGTTGAATCAATAGTGTCCAAACATTGGTAAACATTGTCATTGTTGACCCCAATCGAGTTGATTTAGTTTCATGGGTTGTTTTTTATCATGGAGTTGCGATGATAATTGTAGCTTAAGCACAAGATGGTATTTATCATGATCAATTCCCAATGGACATGTTTTTTCCTCTAGTTGTGGAAGTTTTTGGATGTTTACACTAGCAAGTGAACGAGTTTTTCCATCAACCATTAGAAGAAATCTTCTCCTTTGCAACCAAGAAATCAATGATTAAATGTTTTAAACAACTAGTAATTGAATGTAATAATAGGATATTACTTCAAATCCTATGTGTAAAAAATTGTAGTCATATATTAATGGTTCATTTGGTTAGTAAATGATGATGTGCTAACAAGAAGGTTGATGTTGTTTTTTCATTGCAAGTTTTCATTCATATGGCATCCATGATTGATGACAAAATGACGTTGATGTTCAAAATACCATATGAAAATGTGACTAAAATAAAATCATTCCAAATATAACTAAAAAATGACTATGCAAATGACATAGACAAAATGATGTGTCATTACACACATAATGTGATCATAAAATTACTTTACAATGATTCAAAAATGATTATTAGTATAAATTCACACGTAAGGAATAATAACATGTAAAGAATTAATTTCAACTAATATTATACATATAAGTAATATAAAAAATTTAATTATATTTTTTTGAATATACTTGATTTATGATCCATTTTAAAATATTTTATACGAGTTAATTAATTATCACACATTGAAATAAATTTTACTAATAAAAAATGATATATTAGAATTATAATTTTAAAATAAAATAGAAATGTAAGATGTGGTAAATATATAATTTATTTTTACATTTTTTTATCATCAAATTTAAATAAAAATTTATATACTATATGTATGTAAATATATTTTAGAAAATTATACTAAATTATATGTGTAAAATTGAATAAAATTTATAATTGCAAAAAATTATTCAATATATAATATTATTTACTATTTAAAATTATAATTAGAATATTTAAATTAAATTTATAAATCAACTTAATATGACTAACATTATTATTATTATTATTATAAATTCAGATATTATAATTGATTTATGATTCATTTGTAAATATTTTATGGACTCATATGTTTAAATTAAAAGTTATTAATAAAATTATGATATATTGGAAAAACATTTGTATAATATAAATTCATAAACCAAATGAAAGTTTAAGATATGAAAAATATTTTTATTTATTCTTGTACTACCCACAAAGGTTTTTCCTTTACAAATCATGTGTTTGAATTTATTTTTCCAAAGAATGGTCATTGAAATATTATTCAATAACAAAAATCCAATTTTTTTTTTTGAAATGAATTCACATTTTATATGTACATATATGTAGATATGTTTATATATATATTGTGTACATTATTGAAAGAAATTTATGAATAAGTTTTTCCATTTTTTCATTTGAATAATTTATCAATGAGATATGAATCATCAAATTTGAAGTTGTGTAATGTTTAAATGAAGTATGGTGTGAATAAAATAAACGCTAGATTGTTTATGCAACAAGTGGGATGGCTTGGTGGTAAAAGAGTTCAATTCCACCCTTGGGGTACAAGGATCAAACTTCACAAATGACATTGTTATGGTCAACGATGGAATATTGACCAAATATTCCATACTTAATTAAACTACCTAAATTAGGTGTTCACATAGGTAAATTAAGTGGTCTATTTAACCATTTAAATTAGTTTTTAACCTAGTTAGGTGGTGACACATGTCAACAATTGATAGGATAAAAATAATGGAAATAAAAATATATCTTATTGTTTACATTATAATAATATCAATATTACAATTTGTAATAATAAAAAAAAATTACATAATGACAAAACTATGACTAATGATTTCACATATGTCTTTTATGACTAATGAATGAAATGTGCCACATCATTGACACGTCATTGTGCAACATCATGTTTTAAACGATTAGTATCCTCAATGACTCCTTTATAATGACTTTAAGGCTATTAATCATTTTTGTCATTTATGACTAGAATACTAGTCATAAACTCAATCATATATTTGAAAAAAAAAATTAGTGAATGTGCCAACATGATATGGGGAACAAAGGGCACTAAAGGCCCTTTTTTTATAGTTTTGCACACATTTTATAAGCAAAGGGTGTTAGTGGTGTTACAACGTGCATAGGCGGTCTCTATTTTGAAACATGTTATTACAGTAAATGAAGGTTTTTCTAAGTTAAACATCATTTTAGAAAGTCTTCCCCTTTCCTTATTTGAATGTTTTTTACGAAAAGAAGGGGTTCGGGAACTTGATGTTCCCTTTGTAGTTCGCCTTCTTAATGGTTCTTATGTTTTTTTGGATGTGGGTCTTTCCTTTTTGTTCTTTGTATTCCCCCCCTTTTTGATTTATGTATGATTGGTAGGGTTTCATCATCACACTTTCCAGTAGATTTCATCTCTTGTAAAAACAATGGTTATGATGTCCATTTTGGTTCAACACACCATACCAAAGCCCTTTTCTCCTTGATTTCTTATTTCTATGGACATTAAACATCATGCCTCACCTAGCTCCTCCCTTCTTATTAGTTTATGACATGCAACCACCCCTACACATTTAATTATAAACCTTTTTTCACCCCCCTCACAATGCAAACCCATTTGCCCCCAACTTTAACACATGCGTTTAACCATGTGCAATTCATTGTTACTCCGTATTGACCCCATGCCTTTCATGTTAACACATTTTTAAACAACCCAATTATATTGCATGCATCTTTGTTAGTGGAATGAATCCATGAATGGTGGTAGATGTGGATTAAATTCCTGCAGAATTATTCCACACGTACTATAAAACATATTTGCACTACAATATGCACACATTCACAACTTTTGCCTTGCTTCTAAACACACATGCCTTTGTAAATCATTAAAACGTCATATTCATAGTTATTTCATATAACCAGAATTTGTACTTCAAAATACAATGTAAAAAATTCATTAATGGATTTACAATCCAATTCCTTATGTTTTTGATACTACAAAGAATTCGCACAACAATACGACTATGAAAATCACTACAAAAGTATGTACTTATCATATTTATTGAAAACTTCAATAAAAAATATACCCAAAATTCCATGGTCTGTTAAAATGAAATCAAAATAACAAGATTAAATTTATGGTAAATCAAAAACAAAATCTATGGTTTTTATTACAAAGTATCTACATTTACTTCCTATTCCAAAATTGTGTGTTAAAAATTGAATATCCTTTTTCCAAAACTCCCATCTTTGGGTAATCCCCAAGTCACCATCAACATGACTCAAAACTGAACAAGAATTCAAAATTTAAACTTCCAATGTCCAATGATTAATCTTTATCCTTAATGCCTTGTTCATGCAAAACAATGTAATCAACCTACCCCCTTAACAAATGGGTGATGAATACATTGTGAAATTCATTCCTTTTGGGGTTAAAAATTAATTTAACAAATTTGAAATGTCATGTTGAAACATAAACATATAAGGGATGCAAGATTTTTAAATATTTGAAAAATGATCCAAATTTTATTTAAAGTATAAATATTATTTTTAAAATCCATATCTTTTATAAAAAATTTAAAATGTTGGAATGTAACCTAATTATTTAAATATTTAATATGATTGTCATCTTTTATGCAACCTTTTTAATGATTTTGTTTTTGGAACTTCTAGCACCATTTTCACAAAATATGATGTTTCATAATATAAAAAAGTTATGCCATCATGCATAACATAGTTTATTCTATTCAAGTGTTTAAAATATGAAGTGATTTGAACAAATATTGTTATTCCCACTAATTCTTTTTCAACAAAACTTTATAATAAGACATGTTGTGTTTTGGGATAATTGAAGAAATTGATTAATAATCAAAATTATGAATTTTAAACCATATTAATCCTAATTTACATTCTTATTTAATGAAACAATAAAAATGATATAACTTGTAGGTTATATTAGTCATAATAGTCAATGAAAGTTGAAGTTCAATGTAATTTTGTACAACATTCCTTTTATGTACTCAAATTGTGAATGCATCAATTCGTTAATTCCAATTTTTTTTCCCCATGTATGGTTGGGCTCATTTAAATATCATTATTTTGTCCACGTGTGCACAAATTCAATATAAAATTATTACATTAAAAACATATAATATGGACTTCCAAAAAAATGCATCAATTTTGACCATCAAATTGTTCATATATATGGGTTCATTCACAATTGGGGTTCCAAAAAAAGGAAAAGGGACTCTAAGACTTTTATGGGGCTATTTTTTGCAAATAGCATTTACTTGAAACAAATTTAAGTGAGAAAAATTAAATAGTCCAATTTAAGATAATTTATGTGGTGGTGGTGAGTTTTCACATTCATACATAATTGGGTCTGAATATTTTGATTTATAGTTTAAAACTCAAAAATTCCTAAAAATTCCCAAAATTAATTTCAATGGATAACCAAACATGTTTAGTAAGATTGTTTCTTGCACATGCGATTTACAATTGAAGCTATACATTTTGAACCCATTGAACATAATTTTTTTGTCAAATGGTTTAAAAAATGAATCATTTTCTTATACGCCTTTTCCTTCAAAGTTTCAAAACTTTGAAATTTTTGTCTAATTTCTTTTTTCATTAAGTTGACATAATGAACATGTATTTTCATAGAAAGGGCCATGTTTTTATTGTACAAAAAATCTAAAATCAATTGTATGACTTTATGCATTGCTTTTGATTTCTTTATATAAAAAATGTAGTTTGGACATTTGATATAATTAATTTATAATACTCAAAATGACATTTACATAATAATAAAATTATTTTTAAATATTTTTATAAATTTAACAAAACATCATTTTATCTATTGACGTACAATACTCTATTACAACTGTAATAATGTAAGATGAACAAAAATCCAAAATTGTCCTTTGCGATCCTTTAAATACAAGTCATTCATTTTCGATACCCCAATTATGAATACACCCATCTAAGATTTTACAAAATGTTCTTATGAAAAGATTTCATTTTTGGTCTACCTTTCCATCCAAGCTTACAATGATCACAAATTAGAATCACATATTTCACTTAGATTGAATTTGTCTAAACTTAATTACATATATAACTATAAACATTTACAACTATGATGACATGTAGGACTAATATAATTGTGGTCACAAAATTAATTGATTTGGGCATTAGACGCATGAAAAGTCATGAACATAGGGTTGAAATTGATTTCTAATGTTTTCAAATCCATTAGTTGCTTCTACATTTTGGAAATTGGAAATTCATTTTCACACCCAATTTTGTTTGCCATTGGACGCAAGAATTGGAACAACATGCGATAGGTTTTGTTGCGGAAGAATTTCATTAAAGATTTAAGCTTTGAGGACTGTGAAGAAAGCTTGAAGGTGCATTGATGGAGAAGGTGAGGAAGAGTCTTTACAGAGAATTGTAGAGCGATGGAGAGGGTGAGGCACTGTCTTAGACAGATTCTAGAGTGATGGAGAGTGTGAGGAGTCTTAATGAGATTAATAAAAGTGATGGGAATGTGAGGAGTCTTAGAGAGATTTCGAAGTGATCGATAAGCTGAGGAGGAGAGATTCGACAGTGATGGCGGATGTGAGCAGTCTTGAGAGAGATTGCAGAGTGATGAAATGAAATTGAGATTGAGAAAATGATGTGAGGGCTGTTGTTATGGAAGGGTTTAAGGTTTAGGGTTGAATGAAGCTTTGAGAATGTGAAGCGTGCATGAATCAGTGGCAGCTTTGCGACGTGACACACATTTGAAAGAGCTAGAACATTGTTTTCTGCCATGATCGTTTGCTTGCCCCAACACTAACGCAGCAAATGGATCCTTCATATTGAAAAGGAACTTTCCCGGAATCCAAAATCCGCAAAACAATCAAACAGTCTTCGTCGCACCCACTTTTGTTTCTGATTTCTACACAGATTGTTGTACGCCCGTCAACTGTCGCTCATTCCCCAGCTCTTGAGATCGTCGTTCTGTTACTGATGCTGCTGCTCTCTCTACCATCATCAATGCTGCTGCGACGTTCGCGAAAGCTGCAAATACTGTGAGTACAGAGCTCTCAGCTCGCCCACCATAGTTACGCGACTCCTTCTCACCTTGCGGAAACAGTGTGATTCTACAGCCGCAATTAGGGTTAGGGTTAGGGATAAGGGCGCGCCGGTGGGTTACTAGGGTTCTAAAGCGGCAGCGTGCTCACAGTGCATTTCTTTTCAGTCGATTGATTACACCGAGACGAGGCTTCGTGCAGTGGAAGCTCGAAGCGGCTACGATGTCGAAGCGAGGTACGTATGCTCACCCCATTCATGATGATGGAGCCATATTCTTCGAGGAGGCTTTTTGGCGTTTCCTTCGAGGAAATTTCTTCCATCAGTTTTCAGAGCAGGTTGTATACCTGCTTGTGCTCTTTCTGGTGTCTTGAAGATGAACAACCAGTTCCTATGTTCGCCGTTCTTAGGTTTCTTGCAGTAGAATTGGATTTGCAAACCTTTTTGTCAGACTTGATACGTGTATGTGGTAGGCCAGAGGATTTGAGGAAAGTGATGAAATCGGAAATGGGCTATGGATGGCAGGGAGAGGAGGATCGGCAGGAAACAAGTTCCGGATGTCACTGGCTCTCCCAGTAGGAGCGGTTGTCAACTGTGCTGACAACACAGGAGCGAAGAACTTGTACGTCATCTCAGTGAAGGGAGTGAAGGGGCGGTTGAACAGGCTTCCGGCCGCCGCTGTGGGAGACATGGTCATGGCCACAGTGAAGAAGGGCAAGCCTGACCTCAGAAAGAAAGTCATGCCTGCTGTCATTGTCCGCCAGCGCAAACCCTGGAGACGCAAAGACGGTGTCTTCATGTACTTTGAAGGTATTTCACATCTTTTCTCTGCACAATTGTATTTTGTTTTGCACTCAAAGAAGCATGAATAAAGCATGGCAGTATTCCAAATTTTTTTTCTTTCTTGCAAAGTTGCTCACAGTTAATAAGTGATTGTATTCCCTATATGTGTGATCAATTCTGATGAGAGGATCAAGACCATACATGTTTTCACAATCTGTTGTTGGCTTCCTGTTGTTTTTTGGTAATTACCATCGACTTTGTGGAAGGAAAAAAAAATTTGCAACCAAACTGGCTTGGTAATTGTATCTCAGTAATGTCAAGTTCTATGCCTCCTGAAATGAACGAGACCTGGAGTTTCTCAGCTCACTTATAGGGAACTCTTGAAAGGGAAATTTGGGGTTGATTTCTGGTGTGTTTTTTTGGCAGTATTGATGCATAGTTGTAAATTTGACAAAATGTCAACTGTTGCCTAATTTTGAAAGCGGTTTTGTTCTGTGAAATTATCATTTATTGCTTTTCCTTGTACTAGATTTATTCTATAGATTGTATTTTTAGTCTCTTGTGATATGTCAAACTTCCATGTATCTGACCCTTGACACCATGGTTTTCCTTCCACAGACAATGCAGGAGTGATTGTCAACCCAAAAGGAGAGATGAAAGGTAAGAACCCACCTCTGTTTGCCTGCCATTTTTTATTTACAGTGTTCGGAATACCCCCCCATTTAGGAAGTTTTTTCTTTGTATGTTATTGGCTGAACAGCTTTGAGGGCCAAATTGTTGTTGATGAAGCACATACGGCTTATGCAGGTCTCATCTAAATCAGTAGGTCTTGTGTTTGCTTGTAAGAAAATTTCAAGTTTAGGAGCTACTGCTTCAAAGAAAAATCATTCGATGAGTGCTTGCAACAAAACTGAAAGACATGAACATGCTGGTGGGTGTATAGGTTCTGCCATAACAGGACCGATTGGGAAGGAGTGTGCAGATCTTTGGCCCAGGATTGCTAGTGCAGCAAATGCTATCGTTTGAAAACTACAAATTAGTATCAATTCAAGATTTTAGCATAGCAGAATGTGCTCTGGTGCCAGAATTTGAAGACCCTGTGACTAAAGTGCTACTACAGAATTTCTGTGATATCCCAATTCTCTTTTGGCAGATTGAATCTGTTTTCTATTTTATGCGGTGCACCACCATCTTCTTTGAATATGATACTCACATGACGTCTCTGTGGTGTTGTGACTGAAAGTATTAACTAAATGTCTGATTGTTTATTGCATGAATGTTTGGATGTACATATCTGTTGTCAGCTTTTTTTTGTGTATCACTCAAGATGCACAAGGACACCTTGGATTCTACATTATGAGATTGGGTGAATGCAAGTTAATGAACTTTCCATTGCTCAAATGGCTCAAGCTGTGTGCAACATCTGCAAGAATCTTTCTCATCACTTTTAGATGATATTACTGAAGTTTCTTGACCTCAACAAGCGAGACGGGTTGTGTCTCTCTTCTGACTATCAGGATGCAATGGCAGAACTAACTTAGTATTTTGCCATTTGGGAATTATTACACCTATGTGCTTTATGTCTTATGGTATGCACGAAGGAGCTTTGCATCCATAATGACAACTTTGTAAGTTTTAGTTGAAATGATACATTAGACCTATAATGCCAGTTTTGGTATTGCTTCTGTGCATGCCTCGACAATCATACGGGGTCTTGAATGTGATTTGTTGCCAACATTTCCAAGGTCTATTTGCATTTCATGGATTGAGTTTGGAGTTTCATTTGGTTGTGATGTAACATCTGGGAAACAAAATTGTGTAGAATTTGGGGTAGTGTACTGGATCCATGGTTCCAATGCTGGCATGTTTCTTGGAGAGAATATAACAGCACCAATATGGCAGAGTATACTACACATGAGTAATCTTTGAAAATGGGTCGGACTCACAAGGCATCAGAGGTATGTGAAAGACAAGTTTGTTATCTGTCAACAGGCATTTGTTTCTTGGATGGTTGGAAGTCTTTTGTTTTGCTCTTTGAGGTCAGTCTTTCTGTTCTTCAAAGTTGCTGTTTTTATTTCAGAGTTCATGAAGAATTGATACACTAATCTGGGTTTCCCCAGATGAACAAAAGCTTTTTGACCTTTTTTTGTTTCATCTTATTGAATTGGTTATTTAATCTGCTTGGGGCCAGTAATGAATCTAGTGCCAGAATTTTGGATGCAATCAGATCTGTGAAGGAGAGCAATCACAAAAAAATGTCAAAAAGAATGTACAATTAGGGCAACAATCTTTGCTGAAAACATAGATGATTTTGTGTTTCTAGGGAATCTTAAGTGTATTTTGAATGCATTTTGCAACTTCTAGAGATATGTGTGGGTGCTTTTGACAAGATTTCAAGGGCAAAAGCATTTGTTGGATTTTGTCAATCTTTTTCTGTCTTTTCTGAACACACAAGTTTGCAGGTGAAGAATGAGGATTTCAAGGGTCAAAAGGATTTATAGGAATTTGTATGTTTTTTGCATTTCTTGTTTCTGAACACAAGGTATGCAGGTGAAGAATGAGAAATATAGAGCAGTGTTGCAGAAAGGAACAGTGGAGTTGCTGCTACTGTCAGAACCCGGGGATGAACCTGACCAAAACACACCTGAACACACATCCACAAAATTTCCAGTGCAGCCAGGATGTATGTCTGACATCTCTTGTGTACAATTGACGCCACAGTTTCTCATATATGGTACAGCAGGTGGCAGCATCTTCTACTATTGCTTGGATGACAAGGCTTTGCCATCCCTTGTCACACAATACTGCCATAATGATGGGGGAATCACCCGGTGTGCTTGGAATCTTTCATTTGTGATTTTGCTGATGGAAAGAATGCACCTGTGTTTGTTTAGACCTAAATTTCCTTGATCAATAGAAACCCAATCCAAGTCTGATTCAATCCCTCTTGGAACTTCTGCTGCTATTGCAAGATGAAACACCTGGTGTGTCCCTCAAGAAGGTTTGATTGTCTGCAAATTCTCCAGGCACATCTGCTAAGTCTTTAATTTTCTTTGTTTTGTATGCATGCAGCAGCTGTAGAAAGATCTCAGAAATGAGCAGCAGAAGATGAGAAATGCTGTTGCATATTGACCTATTGAATATGGATTTGGAACAGGATCTGGCCGAATGCTTTGGGCACAAGACTTCTGTATGAAGATGATCGGAAATTCATACATCTCTTCAACCCTCTTAATGACCAGGTTTTCCTTGCCACCTTTTTAAGCCCCACCATATTCAGGATGATGACTGCGATTTCTTCCTCATATTTTTCCCACTTTTGATGATCAACAAATTGTGGGCCATGATCTTAGAAAACTTATGGGAACAACAAAATGGGAATTTTTTTGAATCAAATCTGAAATTATGCTGCAGGTGCTTCTGGTTCCAAGCTTCAGGGGTGTGCTAGAAATGGTGCTTTGGGACATATGGGACCCGCATGTATTTGTACTGGCAGAGAAGAATCAGACTTTTGTTTATGTATACTCCCCAGTTAATATCTGGTCTCCATGCATCTCATTTTTGGGAGCTTTCAAACGGCCTTTCAGTGCTCATCCTGTTGGCCTCCAAAATGGCACCTTGACCTGCCAGGTAAAATTATGGTTGGTTTAGGCTACTTTACTTTCTGTCTACCTAATTATCTGCATGAAATTAAAACCAAGCTGATCATAAATTCTCTCACTTCTTCACAGATCCCATTCTGGTGAAATTTATTGAATGCCATGTGAATTTGTGAACATCCTGCCTCATGTGCATTTTATTACATCAGTTTTGGGGTGGGCTTTGAATTGCAGTTGGAGAATGGCGTGTTTGAAAATCTGACACTTCCTACTCATGTTGGGTTATTGTCTTTACACCTTCAGAATTCATAGAATTGTCTTCTCGGTTTCTACAACAGATTAACACTAATTAGAAACCTAATTATTTAGTCTGAGACAACACTCAACTAGAATTAGGCTTTGAAAGGTTTTGGGTGCCTTGGTGGTACTTGCAACAGAGACTGGGACATGGCAACACCCATGCAAGGGAGCGCTTCAAGCAAAATTTAGATCTTTTGCACTTAAAGGAAGCATGGACAGATGCAAAGATTCTGAATACCCCTGAGGTCAGTCAGTCTTCAGTAGTATTTTCATTACTGCTGTTTTGTTTGCAAATCAAGGCCTGAATTATGGTGATGCAGATACTTGGATCATACTTGACCAGGGTTGATTTTCATGCATTGATGATGAGCATAAATGTGATCCAGGTGTGGGACATCCTTACAAAAAAGGCAATGGAGCAAATGAAGATAGAGATAGCAATCAAGGCATGCCAAGACTCCTGTAATGCAACACTCCTCATGGAGCTAACCCAATTACAGCAGGTTGAAGAGCACTTTTTGTTGGCTGGTCATATTTTGCTACTTCTTCAGTTCTATGATGCAGCCCAGGTATGTATGTATGTACATATGTATATTTGTATTATCTCATGCACCAGTTGTTTGCTGTCAATGCTCTAGGATGCCATAATGAAAAAAACCCATTTTAAGTTCCTTTTTTCCTGAGTTCCAGCTTCAAGAAGGGCAGTGACATGAGAAGATGTAACAAAATTCTTCAACTGCTTTTTTTCAGGGGGGGGGCCTTGAATTGTGTACAGGAGGCTTTTCTGAAGTCATCCCATCCACAAGCTGCTTGTGACATGCGGTGTCATTTGCAGCAATGGGATAAGGTCCAATCTCAAGACTGCATCCTTGTTGTTTTTGCTGTAATGATAACCTGGGCTCTGGTAGTCATGGGGAGCTGGGGGGTGGGTGGTCGGCTGTTGTGTCTACAACAGGCTCTAGAGCTAGCTGAGCAGTTGAATTTGCCAATGACTGAAATAATAAGGAAGTATGCACAACAGTTGGAGATGCGTGGTGATCATCGCCTGGCACTTTCTCACTATGAAAAGTACTTGAAGTCTGATGTATCCAAACAGGCAAACCGCTATCTTGCTGAGGTCTACCCCAGGAAATTCCTATCCTTTCTTTTGAGTTTCCAATGACCATCATCTCAATGAAGCAAACTTCATAAGACCATGTGGCACTGCAAAAACAAAACACTAAAGTTTGACAAAAAGACAATACTGTTCCAAGGTAAAAAAGACAAAAACCCAATGCATATTCTTCTTTGAGACTCGGATATATCTTCTTTTGTGGCAGGCTGGATTTGCACGAATGTGCATTCAGCTTGGGGATTTGTGGAAGGGCCGACAAATGGCAATCCAGTGCAACAATACACAGTTGTATCTGGACTGTGCTCGGATTCTCGAAGGCCTTAATTTGCTTCAGGTATGAGTTTCTCAATGTGATCAAAACGTCAGGCAGAGATATATATAGAGATCTTAAGAACTTGAGAAAAATTTGAGGTATGATGAATGGGATAATTCTTTTGAACTGCAGGATGCAGGGGAGATGTATGAGCTAGGAGGACAGATAGAGAAAGCAGCAGGGCTTTATATTACTGTCAAAAGCTACACAAAAGCACATCCACTTTTGGACCGCATTGCTAGTCCAAAGCTTCAAATTGAGGTTAGTGGCCATGACATGAAATAAAATTTACAGCCTCAGAATTTCCCTTCTTGCAAGTCCAACGCCACTACAAGTTCAATCACCAAATCCTTCTATATTGCTAGTTCCTGAATGTGTTTTACCAGAGGAGAAGTCATTTTGAATTTCGTAGTTTTGGGATTTGCATGTACACAGTATGCTAAAGCAATGGAAGCTGACAAGAAGTTTGCAGAGGCTGCTACTGCATATGAATTAGCTGAGGTAACAAGATTGAGAATTGAAAAACTCAACCTGAAATGCTCATGTTATAAGTTCCTCCTCAATCTTTGCATTGTCTCTCAAGAACATTCTCACTAATTAATTAACCCTTTGTGCTTCAATGCAGGAAGATCCATGTCCTGCAAAGGTCAGTCAAAATGGGGGTTGTGTATGCAATGGCATAATATTGACACTTAGTCTTTATATCTTTCTTGTGGCAGGATATTGACAATGCTGTACGATTACAACTTGGATCACTTGGGAATCCGGCCAGAGCATTTTCCATTTTACGCAAGGTTTGTGCAATGACTGTCTGTAAGTAATAACATGCAGGCACCTCATGTGCTACAGACTATTTTGTCCATGTTGATTCGATGTACTCCTCACCAATGTCTCAGAGAAGAAGAGGAACAAAAAGTCCATGTTATTATGTCCATCCAAACAGAAGATTAGTATGTCCATGTGCCAGACAAGATCAATGGAAGGAGCAGCTATGGCAGCAAAGTATTGTAAACTTACTGGCGATTTTGACAATGCAATTGAATTTCTCATCATGCAAAAGAGGTAATCAATCTTTGCAAGCTTAATATTTTAACTCTTCGAACACACATATGAGGACAAATCCATGGTAGTAGCCCTTCACATTATGACACAGGAATTGAATGAAGATCTCACATTTCTTTTGGAGATCTTGAAGAATGCAATTGCCTGTCACTCTTGTTTGGAGTTTTAAGTACACATGAGGGGATTTAAAGGAGACCTACTTAATTTATGCTTTGTGGGTTGTGCCAGTTGCACCCATACGAGGATATATGCTTTGTGGGCTGTGTCCATGAGAGGATTTGTGCTTTGTGGGTTATGCTGGTTGCACCCCTGAGAGGATTTATTGTGCTTTGTGGGTTGTTCACATGAGAGGATTTATTATGCTTTGTGGGTTGTGCCCATGAGAGGATTTATTATGCGTTGTGGGTTGTGCACATGGAAGGATTCATGCTTTGTGGGTTGTGCCCATGAGAGGATGTACTATGCTTTGTGGGTTGCGCCCATGAGGATATATTATACTTTGTGGGCTGAGGTTTTCTGAAGCTTTGGTTTCTTGGACATTATCAGGACACAAGAGGCAAGTGAGCTGGCACAACAACACAACAAAATGGACATCTACACAGAAATCGTTAAAGACGTTGCCACCAAAGATGAATGCCTTAAGTTGGCCAGGTAATTTTTCTTTCTTGAGAAAAGAATTGACAAATCTAATAACATCAAACAACTTGGGTTTACATTGTTGATTAATTCAAAGGGTTGATTATAACACCAGATCCAAAAATAAAGAATTCTGTTTTTTCTTCCAGAAATTTACCTTGGGAGTATGAAATTCACTAGAGATGTTCAAGGAACTATAGGTACTATGAGTCTATGGAAAGCTATGAAAAAGCTTGTGCATTATTTGAGAAATGTGGAGAACCCAAGCAAGCTCTCCACCTTTATTTGCATTGGGGAACTGCCACAGGAATTGAGCTTGTAAGTTACTGATTCAACTACAACAGGTTGCAGTTCAGTTTCAATGCTTCATTTTGACTTGGAAAAAGAGTACTTAGTAGAACAGATAGCCAGATTTGAAAACATCTACTCAATAATGTGTCATGATCATGCCTGGAATAATTGACATGCTTATGGTCAAGTTAGGAGTGATAGATTTTTGTGTGGAAACTCGTGTTCTTCTACAGGCTATTGAATTGGTTGGAAGGTTACGGTGTGATGCACTCACATCCCAGCTATTAGACTACCTCACGGGGGAGATGGATCAAGGAGTTGAAAGAGGTCCCAAATACTTGTTCCAACTACACACCATTCTTGGCAACTATGATCAAGCCACCAAGGCTGCACTCTTAATTGCACACCAAGAGCAGGTCCAGTATTACTAATCTTGTCCTAAATCATGTTTTTTGTCTACAACATCAAGCATATAGTTCAAAAAAGACACCCAATTTGAAGGGACAACATTCACACACTTTTTGAGCTGCCATTGCAAACTTGATCTCATTTGACACATGAATTCAGAGTTCATGTGCACACCCGATTTTATGCTTGAGACACCAAGTAGTTTTATTGATGCTTACAAAGGGGGAAAACACTTGGGTGGGAATGGAATTGTCCAGGAGACAGGGAACTACAAAATGGCACATCAACAACTACTAGGTTTTTGTAAAGTCTTGCAAGCTCAAAAAAGATGTGTGCCACTTGAGCTTTCCAAGCAGCTCATGCTGTTGCATTCTTACATTCTTGTCAAGACACTCATTCACCTAGGAGACCACCGGTATGGAGAAACTAACTAAAATGCATTTAGTTTGACAAATGAGCAGAGAATTTCTGTGATACACAGTCAACCAAGGCGTATAGAAGACATCTCAATACTACTCAAATTATGAAAAGAATAGGCCGATAGCTTTACATCAGGGAGGATGATATGAATTTGTGGGTCATGAGACAGGTCAAGTGCAAGAATGCTCATCCGAGTGGCTCGGCACATAAGCAAGTTTCCAGCACATGTGACCCCAATCCTCATCTCCACTGTTATTGAATGCCAACGCTCAGGTTTGAAGAGAACAGCATTTGAATATGCCTCCATGCTTATGCGACCTGAATACCGGTACACCCAATTCTTGTCTAATTTACTGCATGTTTGTTCAAAGCTATTTGAACTCAATGGCACACATATATACATTCAACAGTTGCAAATTGAATTAGATTGCTTCAACCAGAATTATCAGATCAACTGCCTAAACCCATAATGGGATGTTGTATTTTCAACCTGTGCAAGTCTGTTGAATGCATACAGAGGGAGAGTAATATTGCACCAGTTGAGAATTACATTATCAGATGCATTACGATTTATTGTATATTATTATAGATTTGGACTTGGGAGGTATTGATGATGAAACCAATCAGCTTGGTCTTTTGTACAGGAGTGCAATATCTGTGGCATATAAGCGCAAGATTGAGAACATTGTGAGGAAGCCAGAGAAAATAGAGGAAGAGGAGTCTTTAGCACCATGCCCAACTTGCTCCTTGGAGATTCCAGAAACACAGCTTGATTGTCCTGCATGCTGTTGCACCATCCCGGTTAAAAAAACAAATCTCTCCAACCAACCATCTCTCTCCCTCTTTCATTTCACATTCCTTCCACTACTTGATGTGCAGCTGATCTTACTCCCAATTGATTTCAATTTTCAAGTGCAAAGCTGCAAACTTTTTTAATACCAACACATCAAAATTATTAAAACTGATCAAAAATACTAAGATTGCTTGCTAATGCTTTCATGAGAGTACAATCATGGATACTTAAATTCTGATGCCTAAGTTGATGCTTGTATTGGCAAACTTTCGCAAAACTTTTGGGCATCATGTAGCATGTCTTTTCAACTCATGAAACTAGATAACAAAACCTGACTTCAATTCAACTACCCAAATCAAACTATGGGGGACATCAACCTGCCCTTCTAAAGGTCCTGGGTTCCTCGCACACTTGCGATGAATAATTTGCCCAACACCCATCTTCACCCATCTGTTATACCTGTTTGCATATATGCAAACTGAATGGTTTTATGTGGTTGTAATGTGGGTTGAGGTTTGCAGTTTTGCATTGCAACAGGTCGACATATGGTGCTTGGAAATTGGAGCCAATGTCCCCATTGCAAATTCTCAGCTCTCATGCAACAGTTTCTCAAGGTGCAAACAAGTCATTAGCAAAACCTACATCAATCCAATTTATCATACTATACTAAGTTACAATTTAACCCTAAACCTTAAACCCTAGACCCCTTCCAATATTTTTTTCCAGCAAGTTGCAAATTTCAATTTTGATGACATTCTATTAGTGCCTTTTTCAACCTGCAACCTTCCATGCCAAATTTGCTTGTTCAGCTCATTTCTAAACCCTTGGTATTGATAGGTCATTGAAGTGGAGAAAGTTTGCCCAATGTGCCTCCAAATTGTGGATCCTGCCGATGTCAAGGAAGTGTTGAACCCACTCGAAGAAATGCAAGATTGCCTGTGATAAAATGTTCTTTTGTAAAATCACAATGGTTCCAATCAGAGGATGTTAAGGACCTTTTGCTTACCATGCCAAATTGATATGTGAACAAACATATTAAATTAAGGACCTTTTACTTTTCATGCCAACTTGATACATTTGATTAACACAATAAATCAAAGGACCTTTTGCTTACCATGCAAAATGATACATTTTTTAACACAATAAGTCAAGTTACAAAAGGTGTAACAATTGATTATAGAAGTGCTATAAACACTTGATTAGGTTGATAATAAGGGGTTTTGAGGAATCTTCCAAAAAAATTTGCAAAGTTGTAGTCTATGTGCTGGTTGACCAAATTGCTAAAGAAGTAGCGACCTCAAGAAATTTATTTGCTTAGATAGATCCCAGGTAACCCAAAAATTGTAGATTGTGAATCATTCATGTCATTGTATTTTCTAAACAGGTGAGTGGGTGGAGGGTTTAGTCCCGGGCTACGCATTTGTGAAAGAGGCCAAAAAGCATTGTCAGTATTAGATAATTAACAAAGAGACATGGTTAGTTTATCTATCCAAAAACTCAATTGTTTTAAAGGCACATCTTGAGTTTGCTGGATCCATTCTTTGGCGATTTCTCTCTTGTGGTTTTTGTGCACATTATTTGTTAATCTGAACATCTCAAGCCAATGCTAGCCTTAGTGGTTGGGATTCATACTTGCATTTTATGTGATAGTTCTGGGTTTTCTTATCATGTCATTCTAGGTGCACATGCCTGATGTTGGAAATACTAAAAAAGAAACTGGTCCCATCATCATATTTATTTTCACATGTTTATCATGAATGGTCATTATTTATATAGTTGTTTCCACACCCCCTTACCAAGATCAAGGCATCAATAAGGTAGTCCCAAGTCCATCCTCTTTTTCCATAGAAAGGATGCAAATATCACCCACAATTTTTTGTGATGTCCTAGGACCTTTTCTATTCACCATGTGGCACTTATTTGCCCATTTCATGTAAAAAATTGGATGTTCTAGATCTTGGATGTTGTCAAAATTGTTGGTTAGTAGGTAAAGCTTTTCACATTTGGAAATTGGTTATTGATGTTTAAGAATAGAATCTTTGATGAAGTAGATAGCAATAATTTAGCTATTTAAGTTATTGCATTTGAAACGGGGGAAAACCTAGGAGAAACAAAGTGTGATGACATTCCACTTCACAATTGTAATACTCCAAATGACAACTATTTTACCTTGATATGTGACCAAAATTTAAGTCATGACATTGGGCTGAAAATTAAGTCAAACTTTCACCACAATTAAAATGCATAGAAAATGGAGGTTCAAAAGAAAGCCCTTGAGTCTCAACAAGAGCATTGACCTTTCTTCTCATGGGAGAAAATATTGTAACCCTAATTGGGCTCACAACAAAAGTGGAAGCAAGATAAGGAATTGCAGCAAAAGTGAGCTTCTAGAGGGATTTTCTTTGAACCTAATGAGCACTATTGTAAGCCTTGAAGGCTACATATGTGTAGTTTATTTTTAAGGTCCACAAGTCATAGTTTTCCAAATGGTTTAGTTAGAATGCTAACAACATGGTCTTATGATGAAACGTGTTCCACATGTATTTCCTTGCACACAACTTTATCGCTTGAAGTGAAGTTGCATCTCCATGTTCTTCATGCAAGCATGAAAGACTATATCGTTTATGAGTTTCATATAGTGATCATCACACTAGATGGCGATAGTTTTTTCATCTTGGACACCAATTTGTCCAAGTAAGGTTTTGAACTAGATTCCCTTTTTTGTACCTTTAGTGATAGCCTTGTATTCATGTAAATAATTTCTTACCTTGTATTGTTGGAAATGTGATAGGTCCAAAACCTAAACAAAATAAGTATTTACCTAGTAGTTGATTAATGTGTTGCATGGTTTCCAACCCAATCAACATCAATAAAACCTCTCATGATATTGTCCTTTTTCTCATTAAAAAATGTTACAATTTAAAGTTATTTTGTTGTAATGTGTTTCATTGCACCTCAGTGGGCTTTCTAAAGTAGAGACATAGACCTATTAAATACATTCATGACATAATAAAGATTTGGCTTTGTGAGGTAGGTAAATGTAAATTTGATATGCAATCCATTATGCATCAATTTAGTTAGATTAACCTCCTTGGAGCCCATGTTAGGAACAAGTCATAGCCCTTCCATCATAAGTATTTAATCTGGAGTTGAACCCTACCAAATTCTTGAAGGATCTCAATGACATAATTTTTTTACTGAATGAATGTCCCATCAATGATATAATCAAAATCCACTCCAAAATAATCCTTAAAACATCCAAAAGTCAATATCTTGAACTTATTTCAACTAAATGATTTTGGCTTTTGTGATTTCTAATCAAATGATTTCAAATCCTTTATCTACAATACAAGCATTTTTAATTCCTTCATTTTTCATAAATGATATAACCTACAATTTGCATATGGCCTTTTGAGACCCTACTTTTGAAGATAAATATCAAACTTGTCATACATACAAGAGCATACAAAGGTTTGTGCAATCAACATATTTTACATTTTTATCTTAAACTATACCAAAGCCAAGCTAGACCATGTACACTTTTTCAAGTAAGTCCTACTTTTAAAATGTAGTGTTAATGTGAAGATGGTACATATATAAGCCATTTAAACTTTCATAAATAATTTTTGAAAAGATTTAAGCCCCTAAGAACTTTGTGATGCTTAAATGTTTTGTAGTAATAGGGAATATTAAATACATTTTAAAATCACTCAAAATTTCAGAATTTTATAACTTTGTTCTTTATGAAATTCAAGGTCTATTTGAAGTTCATGAGTCCTTTGTGACATGTAAATTTGATGCATATATAGTGTTTAAAACAAGTTGTAGCTTACAATACAAGAAATTAAACTTTAAAATAATCAACATGCATGTTTTGGTATGATTTGACATTGTGATCGTGTTTTAAGATGAACCACATAATCTAGCAAAATTTATACATTTTTTAATTTTCATATTTATTAAAAAACTATTAACACAAAATATGTGATATATTGGGGCAACTATAAATATTTTCAATAACAAGTTACAAAATATATCATTCAAAAAAAATTTATGAAAACAAATTGGGCAAAAGGACCTCAAAAAGACATAGTCCCTATTCTCAAATAAACAGATTGACTCATTAACTTTCTTTTGGACCCAAGTGAAAAAAAATATTTATTTGCCAAAATATTTGTGATGTGTGACTCCAAAGTTGTACACTTTGAGCAAAATGTTCATGAAGTATGTAATGTTCACAACTTCATTTCACAAACTGTAAGGAACCTTGGAATTCAAAGTTAAACTCTTGGCTTTTCCCAATTTTGTTTAATTATTTTTTGAATATTTCAAATATGTTCAAGATGTTACAATATTTTTTTGAAAAATATGTCCAAGTGCATTCATTGATCAAGTCATCAATGTATGTCATAAAATAGGATGACCTTGATAACTTATAACATTGATAGTCTGATCCAAAATTATCAATTTGAATCAAGTCAAATACTTGTTCAACTCAATTCAAGTTATTTCTTTGCAACCTTACCTAATGTTGTTTCCCAAGTATGCACTCTTCATGGATGTTATCAACTAATGATAATTTTAATTAAGACATTAATCATTAAATGTTGAGATGTCATGAAATGCAAACTTTTGAAGTTGAAATGTCCCATTCTTTGGAGCCAAAGTTTTGTCATTTCAAAGTTTGAATAGTAATGTGAATATACATTTTTACATTTTCATTTCTAATTTTAAGCTTGTAAAACTCATTTTTGAAATCCCTATTGCCTCTAATGAATTCTTAAGATCATTTTTGCAAACAATGACGTAATTTTGAAATCAAACATTACAATGTGACTTTAATTATTGACTGAACAAACCAAAAATAAATTCTTAATGAGTCAAAGTATATAAAGCACATCAAAAAAAAATGTCATTCCAACATTGGCATGGTAAAATTCACATTGTTAATTTACTCGTCAATAAACATGGACTTAGCCCCTTGCAAAGTGAACCCTATTTACTCTTTTGAACTCTTTGATCTTGTTTAAAGCTTGTTTGTTCAACGAGATGTTAGTAATGTGTTTTACATAACACTTATATCTATGTACCAACATTTTTTCTTTTTGTTTAAGGTTGAACATATTAGTGAAGGCAACATCCAATAGGTATCCTTTGATCAAGTTAGGGGCATCCCTTTCAAGCTTGTCCTTAAATGGAAGGCCATCTTGTATAATATACATAGAATATTTCTCCTCCCTTTAATAGATCCAAGCTTTTGATGGTTTTCTAAGCATTCTTAAACCTAGTGTTCAAAATTGCTACACAATTAACATGGGCCAATATACTCTATGAGGTTTTTTAATGAAATCCATGCCTGCCATGTAATTTCCCTTTATCTTTTTTGTTTTGTATTTCATGATGTCAATGCGTTTGAACCAGTTTAAGGAATTAAGGAATTCCTCAAGTTGTAAATTCTACAATTGTCTCTTCAATACCAACTTCCTTGTGTTATTATTGGCCTCTAGCAAGTTCTTCAAGGCATCCCAACAATTCTTGCGATTTTCAATGTTGTATATATACATATAAAATGTCATTTTGTTTCACACATTCAAAATGATAATTATTAAGACCTTATTCCTTTGTTCGACGGGTTGTTTCACATTAAGTTTTTTATAAGAAACCATCGAACACCATAGTTTTTCACTCCTAATTTGTCTAATTCAACCACACTTATGAGGTTCATCATTTTGATATTTTTTGATGCAAATTTATAGCTTCACCTTAATACATTGTCTTAACAATGTATGTTTCTACCTATAGAACATAGTTCCCATAAATTCCCTTGAAAGAAATGATTAAAAGATTTTTTTTTGGGTATCAAGCTTACTTTGATACCATATTTTAAATACCACGAAAGAATAATATTTCTTGCATTGTACATGTAATATAAGGTAATGATTTGTAGCACAAAGGCAACATTGGATAACAACTTAAATAATAATGTTAAACTAAACATTTCATTGTGATAAATGACAAATAATTCCAAGGTGATCTCCTAGACAAATGAAAGTTATTGACACCAGAAAAAACAATAGAGGTGATAATTACAGGGGTGTTATAGGTGCATGGTCATTTTCCAAGTCCCCCATTTACTTTTAACATACAATGGCACCTTATGAATTGGGATTTTCATGGAGTCTCAAATACAAAAAATAAGTTTGATTATCTAAATTGAATGATCTTGATGTTGTTGAAAAAATAAGCTCAAGAAAGTTATTTTGCAATATTAGTATGATTATTTGAAGATTCACAAACACACCAAAAAATCTCAAAAAATCTTAGTCACTCGCAACACCAATTGAAGAGACCGTGTCTAAATTGAAGACTTGACAAAATGGTGAAAATCACTTGATAAGGACATTAATTTAGATGGATACATTTTTTGACAATTATAGCGTTTCAAATTTGAAATTATTTACTTATTTATTTATTTTCACAATAGGATGCAATCCCCATGCAAATTTACAAAATAACTATGGAGGAATATTGTCCCCTAAACATTTGATCTAAGTAGAGTTCATGAAGAATCCTTAATAAATTGATGTTCATGTTTGTAGTGCAACTCTATTGAAACGTTCTTCTATTCAATTTGTGCAAGAAGGTTAGATGAAGGTTTTTGATTAGTGTTAAATTGTTGTTCCCTTTGTGCCTCAAAGACATTGTTGTTTGATGTAGATTTTTAGTAACTATAAAATACTACTATGTAACCAATGCCATTCAATTATAATTGTATCACTATCAACTTTACATTCATCAACATGTTATTAAGGTGGTTACAACAACTTATTGATGAACACATGACATGGTGGCTAATGAAAATAAGTTTAGACATGGGTTTCTTAATGTTAGAAAGTAGCATGCATATTTTACTTACATTTTTTTTTCATAAACAATGGCATGGACTTCATGTTTTCCAATTTTTGAACATTTTTTAAAGTTTTGATAAATGTGATATTTGCATCAAGTTTTGTGTTATTGTAATTGTTACCTCACATTTGTACTATGTTTGCATGCTTTGAAGTGAACATTACATTAATACTTTGTTGAAATTTTCCTTAAAAATACAAGTTTGAAACATATTGCAATGTTGCATTATTGCATTAAAAGAACTTCAAAAAACTAAAGTTCAATGTGAAATACTTGCATAAGGGTCACAAAACAAACATTAGTATTGTTAGAATGATTTTGCAATACCCACATTTGAATCATAAAATATGCATGTTCAATGAAAAAGTTGATGAAGATAAAAAATAGAAAACTAGAAGAAAATAATAATTGTGATAAATAATAGAAGAAAATAATCTAAAACAAGAAAAAGTAAAAGAAATGTCATAAATAGAAATTTTTTTAATTTAAAAATTAAGGGGAAAAACATTTTTTAAAATTTTTTTTAAAAAAATCCAAAAGAAAAAAATGTTTGCATTTTGATAACAAAATATGTAATAAATATTGAAGTGTATTGTTTTTGAAATGACATTGTTTTTATATGTGGGTATTGTATTTTGCTATTGGATCTTTACTTGTTTTGCTTATAACAATAACTACCAAAATATGCAATACTTATGTGTGGGTCACAAAAGTTGATCAAATGTGCAAAATCCGCATTCACGGTTACCATTTATTGACATCAAGGTCCCAAATATGATTAAAATGGTTGTAAGTTCATTTAGTGCAATACCTTCATATTTTGTATATCATATAGTGGTAGACAATTGCATCCTGTAATTGATAAGTAGGTAGTGTACACAAATAAGGAAAAAGTTAGGTCAATAATGTAATTACATTAATAAATGGTTAGGTCAATAAGGTAGCCAAGATTTTTGTTAAAAGATTTTGTCGAAAAAATAGCCTTTTGGTTTAATTCAAAAATATACAATTTTTTTGTCAAAAGGCAAAGGTTTTGCCAATAGGTATAACTTTAACCATGAAGAAATAAAAATTCTTCCAAAACATAAAAATTTAACCAAGAAAATATAAAGGTTTTGCCAACAAATAGGAGTTTAGGCATGAAGAGATGGAAGTTTTGCCAAGAGGTATAAGTTTAACCAAAAAGAATTAAAAGTTTTTCCAATTTGTAGTAGTTTAACCAATAAGGGATAGAGGTTTTACTAAGAGGTAAAAATATAGCCCAAAAAAAATAAAGGTTTTGCCAAGATGTAAAGGTTTAGATAAGAAAAGTTCAAAGGTTTTCCAAGTGAAAGGTTTAATCATGAATATATAAAGGTTTTATTCAAAGGTAAAATTTTAATTAGGAAAAGGTTAAGGTTTTGCCACGAGATAAAAGTTTAATCAATAATAGATAGAACTTTTGCCAACGTGTAGTGGTTTAACTATGAATAGATGGAGGTTTTGTCAAGAGATATAGGTTTAATTTTTATAAATTAGAATTTTTACCAAAAGGTAGAGGTTTAGCCCATAAATTATATAGGTTTTTTTGAGAAGTAAAGGTTTTGCCGAGAGATAGATGTTTAGTTAAGAAGATATAGAGGTTTTGTCAACATGTAAACATTTAGCCATGAAAAGATGGAGGTTTAACCAAGAAGAATTAGAAGTTGTGTCAAAAGGAAAAGGTTTAGCCAAGAAGAGTTAGAAGTTATGTCAAAAAGAAAAGATTTAGCCAAAAAGAGTTAGAAGTTGTGCCAAAAGGAAAAGGTTTAGCCAAGAGATATAGGTTTAGCCAAGAAGAGTTAAAAGTTATGCCAATAAGAAAAGGTTTAAACAAAATATATAAGTTTAGCCAAGAAGAATTAAAAATTGTGTCCAAAAGAAAAGGTTTAATCAAGAAGAGTTAGAAGTTGTGCCAAAAGAAAAAGGTTTAGCCAAGAAGAGTTAAAAATTGTGTCGAAAGACAAAGGTTTAGCCAAGAGTATAGGTTTAGCCACGAATAATTAGAAATTGTGCCAAAAAGCAAAGGTTTAGTCAAGAGAGTGGTTTAACCATGAAAAAATAAAAGGCAGATAGGTAAGGGGTTGGTAGGTAAAGTCAAGATGTAGATCAATAATGTAGCTAGGTTAGTAAGGTAGCTAGGGAATAAGGGCGACTAGATTGGAGGATAGTATGGTCAGGGTGGAGAAAAAAACACCCAAGAAATAAAAAGGGTCAAAGGTCAGCAGCCTAAAAAGGTTGACTGGTACAATGTCGGGTTAACACAGGGTCAGGAACCGGATGAAGAAACACAACCCATCCTATGGACAGAACGGCCAACTGGTGCACTGGTGGGAGCTGGTTTTCTACCGTGTGCAAATTCTATTCCTAAAACTATTTGTCATCATTTTTGACCTGAACTGTTAGCCCTTGCAAAGAGCTGGGGTACCTATTAGCTACAAATGTACATTTATTTATATATACCATACCTGCCACTCATAATCACCAGATCTTGTCCAAATATTATTATTAATTGTTTAAAAAAATGAGTTCAAGATTCGCAATTTGAATATTTCAGAATTTTGACAGTCTAATATAAAATATACAAGTTACTTTGAAATGGAGGGATAGTGAAGGTACTTGGGACTGCTTTGAAGCTTTTGGCATTCAGCCAGAGTCCAACTCTTAGTTCAGGCAGGTCAAAAATTTAACAAGGAACATTAGGGTGTTCTATATCTATTGTAAGACATTAATTAGTTTTTCATGTGTGTGACTTTTTGTTAGTTTTGATAAGGTTTATAGCAGTTATTTTCCCCAATTTTTTTCCATTTGGGGAAATTTATTTTTAAAATAATATTATGTCAAAAACATTCTTTGTTTTCTTAAAAAACTCACCAAAAATGAACAAAATTTAAAAATTGACACAATTGCCTACAATACGAATAGGTGGTTAAACTATTCTACTGTCATATTTTGAATAGCACCAAATTTGACTATATATACTTATGGGCTAGTGCCACTTGAGCAAGATCACAATTGTTTTTTAAAACACTGGTTGATAGGGTTGGGTGCTGATTTTATAGCACACTATAAAATTGAAAGCCGGACTTTGACTTCTTTGTCACATTTTATTTGGTACCCAAACTTCAGTGTTTTCCACATGCCAGAAAATGTGTCCATGCCTTCAGTTAGGAAGATCGAATTCGGTACTAAAATAATGATTTTCCATTCAGACTCTCATCTGATGGACTGACTGGTTTGATACATTCTTTGGGTCAATATGGGGGTTTTCCCTTGGCATACAAGCTTGTCCCAGGGCCCCTTATTTTGGCACTTCTGTCTTCTTACAATAAGGTTTCAGTTTGCAGGGTCAAGCAATGGGCTAGGTAACCAGCAAGAGCACACATGTTATTGGACATAACTGGGACACAAAAGAAGGTGAGTTATGAGGTTCAACTAACCAGCTACAGGAACATGTATTAGAAAGGTGCAAAAATGTCAAAAAGCTTTAGGATATGTGAACTCACCAAGGAGCTGTCATCCAGTGGTGTGCTACCATATTAGTGGGACACTCTCTACAATTGGTTATGGCTATGGTACCCAAGCATTTCTATAAGGAATCATAAATCATTATACAGTAGTCTCTTGGCAATTTTTGATCTATCAGCTTAGAGGTCAATGAAGTGGCCATGATGAGGGTTTTGTTTGGTGCAATCAAAAAATTTCGTACAGTAGGAAAATCCTATCAATTCTTTGAATGGGTGTCCAAGAATAAAAACCTCATGTTGTTGTTGGGATTGAGCAAATGCCACAAAATATTTTGAACAAAGTCTACTACAACTATAGCTTCGCATCTTTCTCAATATGAGGGTATGACAAAATGATTGATTAGGAAGAATTATCTCGAGAAAGTACAATTACAACCATCCACCTTGCACATTTTGGAATATAGGGACATTTCCATTAGGGTGCTCTTATGGCACAATTTGTCATACCAGCCCATTTACATTTTTTTTTCCCACCAAACTGGGCTCTCAGCTCTCATAGCTCCACATTGACCAAATACAGGAGCACAAAAAGATCGTAGTCAAATTGTGTGTGATACATAAGGTGACATTTGTCAACTTTTTTTAAATTGGAACCTATGTGTAAATAAAAGGTCTCTAGAAAGGTCACTAAAAAGTAGTTGGAATATAATCTATTAGCATTCACCACTTATAAATTTTTAACCCATTGCAAGTATGCAATGGAAGGCAATTGTTAGAACACGGTTCACATCAGTGGCTTTCCACAGGCTGCTATGATCAGAGCTTATTGTGTGTAGTTGTGATCTCAATAGCCCCATGGAAAAAGACCTTATAAGTGAAACATCTAAATCGTAACATACATACATACATACATACTTAATTTTGAGACTACAATTAAAAAGTCTCTTGTATTGTTGTAGGACATTATCCAATCTTATGTGATATCACCCATTGTTCTGGTCTTATTTTGTTTTGTTTGGGGTTGCATCTTGCAAAGTGGACTAACCAAAATTGTTAGTTAGAGGTGTGGTGAATTGTACAATTAGGGAAAACTTTCAATTTCAAGGGTAAAATTGAAAGAGCCTTTCTGAGTTTATCTAGAGTATTTTGAAAGGTCAAAACAATTAGTTCTACTTTTGCTTGTGAAAGGTTGCCCAAATGCAATACCTTATTTCTTTTGGGAGGAGTGGCTTTGCTTTTGCCTTTCTTTGAAGGGTAGAAAGGTCAAAGAAGGGTGCATGAGGTGTTAAATATTGCCACTAAGGTAAAGCTAATAAAAGGAAAGAAAAAAATATTGAAATTTTGTGAAAAGTGTTTTTTTGCACAATTTTATAATACAAAAAAGTTCATTTTTTTGGTGAAAAGGTATGAAGCCTTCAAATTATTACAATGAAAAGGAGATAACACCAATGTTGAGCAAATAGTTGATTTGTTAATAATCCTCCATTTCAATTTCTTCAATATTTTAAAAACAAAATACCTATAATTTCAGATTTTTGGGGGGAAAAATCAAAATAAAAAAACCATTGGTTCTCGTTATTTCATAAACATCAAATAACCAACCTCTCTTCTAGGGGTTGAATATTAGTATAGGATGAATTGTTCAATATAAATCTTAAATATTGCTATTGGTGTTTTACTAGAATAAGACACCAACATCAATCCTAATCAAGTACTTTTTAAGGATTTTATTAAAGGCGGGATAAGTGGTCATTTGCTAGTTTCATTTTTAATGCAAATTAATTATGGGGAACACCATTTTAGAATTCCAGAAAACTTGTTACCACCTAACAAAATGGTGTCTTCGTTTATTGAGTTTCACACATTCTGAGATGGAATGGGTTTTATCATAATACATAGTTTAGTATGGTACAAAGGACTATATAATTCCTTTTATTATTGTGGAGTGTAATGTTGGGCACAAATTAGCCTAACTCATTTTGTTTAAGTAGAATTAGTTGTTTTGTCAAGTACTAAGGATGGGTTTAAGCATGGGGTGAAAGCACACTATAGGGGGCCACTCTAAGCAAGAAAATGTTTTTTTTGGTGTACACTTTGTATTATTTTGGGGGCAACTTTTCTTTGATTTTATCTAGCGTTTTGATGAACATATAAAATGGATTTTGATACAAATGCCTCTAACATAATTTTTGTTTTATTTCAAATGAAAGTAAATTTTTAACAATTTTTTTTTAAAAGCACGCTTATGTTCATATAAATGAAAAACTTGTACTCCAAATTTGTTTTTTATGAAATCACATGAGTCAAAAATTTCAATTATAATTGAAATGGTACTATCAATTCATATTAAATATATAATTCATATTTTATCAAGTTTTGCAATTATTTTGAATCATTTTAAAAGTATATTTGCATTTTGCAATATATTGTGACAACATTTATTTTCACACAAATATATTTTTAATCATTTAATATATTTTTAAATTTAAATTCTTTTAACAATTGCATTATTGTCAATTGAACTACCTTCTCTTGAGTATAATTTATGAAAATCTTTTTTGATATTAGCTTGGTGGAAGTTGAAAGTTGCAAAAAATTTAAATACATTTTTTGGCCACCACATTGTGCTTTCACCCCATGATAATGTTAAATAGGAGGAGTTTTGGGGCAAGCCCACAATTTAAGGTTAAAATTAGGTCTAATCTCACTTTTGATTAAGAGGGGAGGTGGTTTGAATAAAATATGGGAGGATTGTAAATTGACTAAATTAGGACAATATAGGGTCTAGTATTTTATCTTATCCACAGATTGGGCAATACACAACATAAGGGACAACAAGGGAGGGATGAAGCTTCTAGGATTGCTTTAATTAATAGGTATAGACTTTTGGGGGGAGGGGGATAAGGTAGTGGTTTTTTCATCAAGTGAAATTGGGGATGATTTTCTTATTGGCCCCTCATGACATTTTGAGGGCTTGGGCAATTCATCAGTGCTTGGAGTTGAAAATTGAAATATGATTATAACATTCCATTCAATCTTAAAATGAACTAGCATAATGGAGGTGTTCATTCATGAGAAGGGGAACTTTCAAGGAAAACTCGAAGAATGGACTTGGAATAAAGGTGGAAATATCATGGGAGAGCAAAGGATGTGGTGGTGGTAATTCAAGAAGCATTTCATGAAAAGGATTGCTCAAGCACAGATAAAGACGGTGGGAGGCAAATGACCAAGGATTTTTTTGAAGAATAAAAAAAGAGGAAGTAAGGAGAGAAGGGGAAAATAGAAAAGGGGTGAATGAAGGTCAAAAAAGTTTTTCTTGCTTGTATGGATCTTTTAGTTTTTTCATACTTTTGTGATTTTCATTTCTACTTTATTACTCTTTTGTTTAATTGAGATTGATTTTTTTAGTTTCATTTCTTGGGGTTTTACTTCATTTAAGGTTAAGGTCATGCTTGTGCAGGTGTAACAAAAAAAAAAAGGAGTTTATATATCCTTAATTGCACAAGTCAATGCTCTTGACTAGATTCCCACAAATTGCAAAATAGTGAATTACCCAAATAAAATAAGTATCATAAACAAATTATTTAGACAATTATTGTCCATTCCACAAAATTTAATCTATGGGTCATCAAGGATCATATCACTCTGATTTCATTTTCATGGAACTCAATTGGTCATTTTGTGATAGTTTCATTCATGAACTATACCCCCAACATTTATGGATTTTTTTTTCACATTTAAAAAATATATATCCCTTACATTACAATTCAAAAGGTCATATACTATGAGGTTCAATGATTTTAGATACACTCCCACAGAGGTAAGTTGAAAACACTCGTCTTTCCACAAGTTGACTTGGGAAGTTTGACAAAGACAATGTAGTTTTATAAACATCTCATCAAAAAAACTTTCATAATAGACCAAGTTTTTTCTTGAACAAAACCTCACTTTGGAACTCCCAACTAGGTGGGTATTATCTTCTTGGCAATAGATCCAACTTTTACAATTAAATCTTATAAACACCCAACACACCACAAATGACTTGCCATTATGACTACTCTCGAAACCCTTAGGGCTTTTCACCATCTCCATAATTATGACCCTAAAGTTTGGTTTTAAACCTATGTTCCCTCTGCTAAAGTTCATGCATAGTGGAAAAAACATAGCTTCACCAAAAAAATCAGGTTTTTCATAGAAGAACATCCATGGAACATTACAATCCTAGTGCCCAATGACAAAAAACCAGTGACTTGCCACCAAAGCAAAAAAATTGAAAATACTTAGTTTTGACTCACCATCTCCAAATTATGACCTTTTATCCAAGTTGAAGTTTTTCCTTCTTAATTGATGTCCACCAAATAAATAGTGTAACCCCAACCACACCACAACAAAATTCACCCAAATGAAGAATAACAAACATAGAAACACCACCGAAGGCTGTTGAAACACCAAGTTACCATAAAAACATTACACTTCATAACCTACAAGAAACAAAACAAATAACAAAGAAAACCAACCATCCACATCTCCCTTTCACATCACTATCAACTATTGAAAGCTTTGTCATGTTTTTTTTCTTGACAATTGGTAACATTGTATCATCAAGTTAAGGTTTCATCCCTTCATTTCACATCATAGAGGTTAATGAAAAATTGTTTTGCAACAAATTCAAAAAATGTATGATGGTTTCAAACTAGGGCAAAACAATGAATGTGGGATGTACTTGGAAACTTTGGGACTTAAAAAGCAGATAGTCTTTTGAAATCCTCATGTATTTTTTTCTTAGGGGCTTTTGAAGATTCAAGAGTTTAAAATTAAGAAATTTATAAACCTTTGAATGTGTTGAACAAAAAGGTAAATTGAATACCTAAAGCTTGAGCTTGTGTGTGTTTATGCAGGTTGCCCTATCCTTTGGTGTATGCAATCCAATAAGAGGAGGGAAGAGTGTGGGTAGATGTGTAGGGTGTTGTTTGATTGTTGTGCATGTTGTCCAAGGTGTTGTAGTGATGTGTGTGTGGGTTGTCCTAACTTGTAAGGTTTGTTGTCCAACAACTTAGTAATATAGGTGTATGTGTGTGTTGGAGTCTTGATGCTACCTTATTTATTTACGTGTTGTCTAGAAAACAATTTTAATAATGTAGGTAGGAAGTGAAAAAGAGGTAGGGAAAGACCAACCATATACACATCCGGGGTGAAACTCCCCACCCCTTGTTCCATTCACCCCCTAGAATTATTCCAAATCTTGTGATTAAAGAAAAGGACAAAGGGAAATTGTTTATATAACCAATAAAAAGGTGTGAATGGTTTTATTATTGGGAAATTGCTTAAGTAGTTAAGAGGAGAAAGGGTTCAAGAACCATTAAATAAGGTTGTGACTTAAACCGATAAGGACAAGGGTGAATTCATTAAGGCATCATTCACTCCTAGATGTTTTTTGAAAGGGAAAACAATAACCTAATATTAGCGTGATAAGTGTTCATGTTAAGTTTACACTTAACATGTATAGAATGTTATGTTGTTTGCATTTGAAAGGCTTTAGTGAAAACTAGTTGGGGGAGGTATTTGATTTTGTTACCATGTTTTTTTGTTTTTTTATATATTTTAAAATCAATAAACCATTAATCTTGGGTATTTGAAAAAGGAAATCTAATTTTAAAACTCATTTTGGTTATTTAGGAAATCTCTAAAATCCTCCACATTTCATGAAAAAAAAGAAAAAAAAAAGCAAGTATTTTAAGCAATTCTTTATTTTTTCAAAAAATTGAGATTTATCATTTAAATACATATCAAAATTAAGTGTTTTATTTTTTCAAGAACTATGGTCGTGAACTTTATGAACCTCCTTAGTACTTGGGGCTTGGGGGGTGATGCAATTTTAAAGACCTATTCAACATCAATGGAAACCAAGGTTATACTAGCATATGGGGAACAACTTGAGTATATAATATTGTTATGTATATATTGATATAGAAGAACATACCAATCCGGTATCACCTAAAGCAATATGAACCTTATAATAATATTACTAGTAGGGACCTAAAATAATATTAACTTCATACAATATCATATACCTAACCAATTTCAATACCAAGTTTATACATACTTCATACAATGCAAAGATAGGCCTTGGCTTTAATACCAATCCAATATCAACACCAAGTGAATATGAAAGTGGAAAAAATTGAGGGTTTAATTTTCAATAAAGGAGAAGGAGATGGACTTGCTTAAAGAAAAGGTGTAGCTACAAGGGTGGATACTTTGACTTTGGAATGTTGCATGAAGGCAAACATCTTTCCTTTTTAGGTGTGATCAACCTTGTACAAACATTATCGAATGTTTTTTCCAAGTTTCTTATAGTCGTGTTGTTCCTTGTCTAGGTTGAGAGGTCTATGAAGGGGTGAAATTGTGACCCCCAATCATTGTCGTCCTCCAAGAAGTAAGGTCAAAGGAACAAGGTCAACACCTTATTAATCAAGAAGAAATTACCTTCATTGTTTTCTTTATTATGACTACTCAAATAATAAGCAAGAAATCATGCGAAGAACAAAAGAAGAAGGTAGGGTTTGTTATTTAAGAGTAGACCTACCATCTTATTGGTGGGCTATATAAAGGTGGGCCAAAGGAAAAAAACATAGAAATGCAACATGGGAAAGGAGCATAATGAGAGAATAACTACTTTCCAATAGGTGTTGCAATACCTTCAGTGCCTTAGATGTTGCCCTAGTGGGTCTACAAGCCTCCCACATCGACTATCCCATCTCAATAACACTTGCAAACCCTTTAGTAACCATGTGTACCATTTATAACACCCCAAAACACCACCCCAACATTGGCTACCATCTACAACAAACTACACCCATTTTTGGTCATTGCCTATTACTTACAATAGTCCTAGCTTCTAGTTTGTAAACTATTACCTTCAAGTGTTTCCCTTCTTCCTATTATCACCTACTAGCTACTACATTCTTATGGCAACCAATAACATACTAATATCAAGGCTACCACTTGGTATGCCTCCTTGTTCTCTATTCCAAAAGAAATGCAAAAATACCATGAAAAGGGGCAGCACACCTTGTATAATTTGTAACTACTTTACCTTCCACACCTCCTAATAGATTGAATGCACACTAAACACATAGAAATTTGTCAACCATTTTCCATTAAAATCACACACAAATACAAATACATTTCCTCACTACTCTCCTTTTCTTAGTGTTACAACACATACTTCTCCAAAAGAGTCTTCCATTCCAACAACCCAACTACTAATGTGTCAAATGTTTTAGAAGTCCTTCAAAACCTCCTTTAATCCTCCTTCTCCACAAAGCCACACATAAGGTTCACATTGACCCCATGAAAATAGGGCCTTTATCCTAATCTCTTCTTTAAAATCTCTTAGATGATTGGGAAGATTACCTTCAACCACTCACTAACATGAAACTATTTAATCCCATTAGCTTCATCCCTTTGGTAAGGGATGGTAAGTCTACCACTAGTAACGATTAGTTATTAAGAAACCTATGGTACCAACTAGTGTAGAAACTTCTACCCCTTAACAAGGTGTTTAAAGTTTGGGGGCTACTAACTAGATGTAATGGAAGGATCCAATGATAGGTCTTGGTGAACTTGAAATGGTGTCAATTGCACATAGGTTTTAAAGAATGTCTTAGCATTCCAATGCCTTTTTTTTCTAATGGTTGATTAATTCTATAATGGAACAATGTTTACAAATTATGTGCAGAGTAATCAACACAAGTGGCAAGTCAACCCCATTTTGTAAGGCTTTATCAATGGAATGGGTTTAAAAATTATTTAATCAAAATATGGGGATGATTGCTTTCAACACAGTAAAATCATTTTTATGTGAGACTTTACCCCCAAGGTATTCCCATAACTAAACATGCTTCATGTTGAAGGATATTAAAAGTTTGGTCAATGTGAACCAAGATGTAGTTAAAGTAAAAATGGCCTATACTTAGGACCATGTCATTGTAACTAGTTTTGTTAGGGATAAACCTTCGTTTTTGGCCCTCAAAACATGGATAACCCATTTGAAACACAAAATAGGAAATAAAAGTTTGATTTTGGACTATGCATGTGGGAAAGTTTTTTTTGTTGAAAATAAATGGATTGAGTTTTATGCAAAAGATTTTGATGTTGGCCTCATTCTGAACAACTGTGGGAGATTTTGCCTCTTTCAACATCGGGTCTTGGGATTCAACTTAGAAAGCTCGAAGAACTTGAAGGGGATGAAAATCCCAACAACAATTACCTTGTGCAAACTCTTAACAAAATTCAAGCTTGCAAATGGGAAATTGATTCTAACCTTGATAATCTCCTTGGATTTGACAAGGATTCCATTTAGACATCTAAGCAAAGGTTTTATGTAGCACTACAACCATGGGAGGGTTGGGAAACATTTGTTGAAGTGTAAAACATGGTCACATGGGGCATTATATCAATTTTAATTAAAATTATGATTACTTGCCAATCCATTGCAACTTCTACTTTGATATGTCTCATCACATCAAGGACTACCTAGCCTTAGTAGATGCCAAAAGGAAGGCTAGGAATAGTGGACATGGTGTAAGAAAAAAACTTGCCATAGTAGCCATAGGAAGCCATGATGGTAGTAGAGGGGGGAAATCAAAGGATGAGTTAACCTAGACAAAAGAAGAGGTCATGGCATAGATTCTAAGGGTACAAGCTTTGAAGGGGATTGTTTGTAGAATATGTGAAATGTTCATGGAAAGGGACAAGCCAAAGAACTAGCAAACAAGAAGGGTTTTGTGGTGATAATAAATAATAAAAAGGTAAGTTTGGGAAGAAAGGTAGGCCCCAAACAATTTGGGAGCCAATATCTAAACTCATTCTAGGAACTAGTGGGGACAACACCCATTGTGGGTGAAGGGGCGGTGACTAAAAAGTCAACATGAATGCTACAAGATGATATTTTCATTTACCATGCAAAGGAGACATGGGTGGGTAAAACAAGGCCTAATGTGGAGGATGGGCCAAGTATTGGTAGTCATATCCCACTAGAAAAGAATGGTGAAGTTAATTCAAATGGCATTAGGAATAATGTTAATGTAGTGGTTGGCAAAGAGAAGGAGGACGACCCCCAAGAAGATAACAAAAAATTATATGGTGCAAACGGTATAATTTAGTCTCCTCATAAGATGGCAAGGACAAATACAGGCATTGAACTTGAGTTATCCGAAACAAAAATGCAGTTGTTGGGTACCAAGAATATCCCTAATCCCATTCCATCATCCAACTTGTTGATGGTTTCACTTGAAAATTAAATGACAAGAAAAGAGGAAGGTGACAATGTTGTTCAAACAAAATGTGGCTAATGGTGATTCCAAAAATAAGGCAATGAACAAGATTTGTACCTCATTCATTAAGCATGCAATTGAAAATAGTTTCCCACAATGTTAGAAGGTTAAATGACCTTTCAGCGACTCAAAAATGTTTGGTTATATTACAAAGACCAATTCTTTAGCATTGAAATTATGCTAATCCAAGAGCACAAGCTTCAAAGAGAAAAGGCAAAGTGCCTAGGCAACCAATTGTGGTGCAATTCAAGGGGGTGATACATTAAAGTTGTGCTAAGGTGCACCCATAAAAAAGACATGGCTAGCAAAGGCGCATATACATTCTTGTCTTTGATAAAATTTGCATGGCAATGATGGAAGATGGGCAATTAATGAATAATTGAGTACAATGGATTAAATTGCAAGTTCTAATAAGGGAAACTTAGGGATTGCAAATGTTTGTGCTCAAAATAACCCAACAATAGTTTTTCTTTATAGGTTTAGATGGTGTGAGCTTTCTTGCATGATTTTAAATGGGTTTTCATAAGTATTCAAAGATGGTGGAATTTAAAAAGGTTAAGTCCAATGAGTGTGACAAATCAATTAACCAATCAGAATGGTTCACATTGGAACAAATGGAGTTGCATTTTGTTGTGATTGACAATTTTGATGTTAAAAGACGGTTGCAATTATCATGGGATAATAGGAAAAAGGATGAGGTCAAAATTTTAGCAAGATTGGACATATTTTATGTGCCTAGGAAGGGCAATGGCTAGCATGGTATTGGTATTGTTCCGTTAGTAAAAAATACACATAAAAGGGGGACACCAACATCTATAACCATTGTTTAGTCCTATTTGACTTTGATTTAAGCAAGGAACAAAAGGAGGTGAATGGTATTTTTTTGGATGAATTAAGGAGAATCAACCCCTTTTTTCTCCAAATTCCAAAAAGTGGTTTATAGGTTTATATATCAGGTAAAAGCATTTGGAAACTAGAAATTTTAATTAAAAAGATATAAATATGAAATTGGAATTGACCCAAAGAACTTTGCAATAGGACCCATGAAATGGTACAACCAAGGACTTGGTGGAGGTGGCACTAAATGAATTGAAAAATCTAGAAGAATCGATATTAGGCAATCATCACAAATTTACCAAGCTTCATAGGTTCGTACAAATTTCTTGGGAAATTTGGTTTTCATATGTTCATACAAAAATCATGCGAATTTCATGCTATGGTTAATATGAAAAATATTTGTATATATTCAATATGTTAAATATTCAAATGGACGAGACATTGTTTTCTAATGACATATGTGAATGTGCATGTTTATTACACAAAAACCACATAGTTTAATGTAAAATTACATCATAATAATTGCATGGATTTCGTAAAAATGGAAATTGTAAATACTTCACATTAAGACATTATAAGTAAAAAAAGAAACATCATTTATATTAAAGTAATAAATACATATTTTCATGCCATTTTTACACTTTGAAGCCTTTGGATTTTGTATGACACAAATTGTTTTATGATTTTTGCACATATTCTATTGAAATTTTGTTATATTGGAATTTTTTGATGATATTTAAAAAAGAGCTAGAATGTGGTTGCAAATTTTTTTTTATAACTATGAAAGGTTTTTGCCATGGTTATTCATCATTGAATTGGAAAATGAGACAGGATGGTAGATAGTCTCATCATAAGTAAACTTAATGGAATGTTGTAAGATATTCTACTCAAAATCATATAGCAAGGGATTGAAAAGACCTTTGAATTATTGAGGCTAACTAGTTGTTTTTTTAAAATATGGAAGATAGGTTGGCTAATAGGATGAAAAAGAGGTTGGCACAACCCTTGGCAAAGTAGGAATTATAAGAAGCCTTAAAAGCCATGGTGAAAGGACAAAGCTTTTGGTTTGGATGATGTGTGATCATGGGGTTTTTCTTGTGTAGATGTGGGATGTCATAAGCAAGGATTACATGAAGATGGTGTAGTCTTTGAGCTTTCCCCATGGAATACATGAAAGTTGATCACTCTTATACACAAAGGCAAATATACAAAATCCTTATTTTACTAGAGGCCTTTTAATTACATGACCCAAGATGTAGGTATCAACACAAATCCTTACTAATTATAATGCATTTCACCATATAAAAATAATTGTTATTTTTAACTTATGGATTTTGTGTGGATCATCTCTCTTCGACTCCTTTCATGAACTACCATGGTCGATTGTGAGCATCATCAACACATAAATGCACATTTTCAAACAAAGGATATCCCCATCTTGTCCCACTAGTTTTTTTCCAAACACCCCAACACAAAATCCTAAGAATTGAAGGTTTTGACAAGTGATCAAATTGCGAAATTACAACATTTAACCCAAAAAGTTCATGAGACATTCTTCATTCAAAGTTCTCATGTAAATAGGTACTCACCCCAATCCCAAAAAAATGCCTAGCAACCCACACATCCTCATCAATATAAAGTTTTTCCCAAGAACAATTACTTTCAAAATTTTGATGCATCAACACACCAATTATGTAATCCCCTATAATTTTCATCATTTCCACACATAATCCTTAATATATGTCCAACTACACTTCCTAGATTTCTTGTCATTAAACTTGGCACAATGGAATACAAGAAAACATGAAACTTCAAAAAAACAAGACCCAATTTGGAGCATTCCTCCTCACGAATTCCATACATATGCCATTTCTACTTCCGAATCCCCATTTTAAAATCTTTCCCCCCTTCAAGAAAAATAAAACATTATTAATTTTTTAATTGCAAGCCATGCTTTCATCTTTTGCAACCAACTTCCTTGGCCTTACAATCACTTCATTAGCCAATTTCCTTGATTTGCATCCAACAAAACAAAGACGCGAGTGCTATCCATCACTAATTCTAGAGTCTCCACAAAAGTCACAAGGGTAAGAGTTTCCCTAGGTGGTACCACTAGGAACTGTCATGCCTTGATTTTTTAAACCCATCGAACTTTGAAAAATCATAGGAAACACTTAAATAAATATTCTCATAATTTATTTTTATGAGTAAATTTATTAGGTTCTATGGATACTGAAATTTCAATATTATTAGAATATTTTATATTTTGATGTTTCTAATCATTATATATATTTTAAAAATCAGGAATGTAACATTGGTTCCTTTCTTTAAACTCTTTGGTTAAGAACAAAAATTTGAAACATAATTTGAGAATTTTCTTGGGATTTTTCCCTAAGGTAATTTGGAAATCATTTTATTTTTAGCTTTTTATTAGGAAATTACTTGAATAAGCATAATTTAGTTATGGATTTCCAAAGTTAAGGCTATCAATTTATGAAGGGGCCATTTTAATTAAAAATACAAAAAAATTCAATTTTCAAAAAAAAAATCTAGAATAAACTTCAAGCCATATATTAGTGCATGCAATTGATAAACATGAGAAAAAATATATTAGTTGTGAAAACATTTAAAGTAAAGGGTTCAAGAAAATGATTGGGTGTTTTTGGTTCCTTTTTCATTCCTTGAGGTGGTTCCTAGTGGTACCACCCAAGGATACTTTCACCCAAAACCATTTAAAAAATTCAAAAGCCTTACAAGTATTTAGTTGCCAAAATTCACACATAAAAAAACAAAACAAACAACACATAGAAACACATAGATCATGTTTTTCTTTATTCCCTTTGAAACAATTCCATCAATCACTACCTATTTTGGCAATTTCCTTGTTTTTCATTAGTCATAGAAAATAATCCTTGTTAGGTTATCATCCATGTTATGCCCCATTCACATAAAACTTGATTTCATGTCACATTATGATAAGGTAGTTCGAGCATTCTTGTTTGACTATATGAAAAAATTAGGTATCCCAAAAGTGTTCATCTCCATGACAAGAATTTTGTTCCATAGTACTAAGGCTAGGCTTAATATTAATGGCAAGTTTTCCCAAGAGTTAATCATTAAAAGAAAGGTGAAGTAGGGTGCATGTTGGCCCTTACCTATTTTTGATTAGAAGTGAAACACTAAATGTGATAGTTGATGATCAATGAGTTGGAAGATTTAAGAAATTAACCTTCCAAGGTCCAAGGAACAACAATTGATAGCCCAATATGTTGATGATACCAACTTTACAATCAAAATTATGCAAATTATCATTAAAAGATTGACACAACTGTTGGATACATTATGATGAGAAAATATGGGATGAACCCCTAATGGAGGATGTATAATGTCGTCAACTACTGAAAGCTGAAGATGACAAAAGTTCAACAATTGATGGTGACTAATGGCTAGTCTTGTAAGTTTTCTGTTTTTGTATTGCTTTGTTTTTTTGTAGATTATGAGCTTCCTAAACTCTTTATGATAAGTGGCGCTTAATTTGTTTATGGTTTTCCTTATGGGTGAGCTTTGTACGGTGTGACAATGTTGCGTGGATCTTCTTTGTTGGACATCAATCAAGGATAGATGGTGGTGGAAGTTCAAATATTGAGGGACATCTGCAACTTGGCAACTAAGTATTTTACATTTTTTTTTAGTTTTTGGTGTGTGTGTCTTGGTGTAGATTGATGGTTTTTGCAATTTGTTATGTTTGGTACCATTGAAAGGAAGAATGCCTAAAAGTGTTGATTGTTGTTTTTCTAGAGGAATTGTTATGTCCATTGCGCCATATATCCTTTAGAGAAATGTAGTCTAGCATTAGGATTAGGGGTTTGTGATTGGGGGAATGATGAATGTCACTAGGGATCTTGAGAGCAATAAAAATTGGTAGACATATACTTAATGTGGGATGTTGGTTTGGGTGACTTGATCTCTATTTCAACATTTTCTGAAAGAAGAAAGTACCCAATTTTATTGGGACCTCCAAATGCGTTTCGTTCATTTGTCAATTATGGGATTTTGTTGGGGACTCTAGTAGGGGAGATGGGCTACATTTGTCAAACTTCCTAAGGATTGCGAATCTTTAGTGTTGCTCCATGTTTTTCCTTTGTTCAATTTTTTTCATCACCATTTGGAACAGTTCCATTTCCATTCCATTATGGGATTTTCTTTTCTTTTGTGTTGTTATGCATGGGTGTCTAAATACTTTGTTATGCCAATGATGTTAGTTGAAGCTTGTGAGAAAAATATCAGAGCAATTTGACCCCCATAGACTCATAGCTATAACCATCTGTAAAGTTTAGAACCATTACTGGTAAGACTTGGCAATAATATGTATCATCAAGTTCTTGAGTTGTGAAGGGTTGTTTAAGTTTTGTTCCATAGAAATAAACTTATTAGTGTGAAGGGAACATTTTGTAGATCGTGTCTTTTGGTATTAGAGTTGGTGACAATCTAAAAGAAATGTTGGTAGGGTTATGAGATGACGGAGGAGCATTGTTGTCATAATGAACAACAAAACCATAATTTTAGAATTTGACCAATGCCATTTCAAACATCCACCTTCAAGTACCTTGGTGATCCACATTTTTGGTTTTGCCACAGTTGAAATAATAGGATTTGATCTTAAAGAAGCAAGGCAAGGGGACCTTGCAATTAATGTGGCTTTGTTAGGGTTCTTCATGAGAGCAACAATATGTTCACATGATGACTAGGGTTGGGTCCTCATGAATTCAAGTAACTCTAAATTATTTTATGTATTTAGATGGCCTTATCATTAGAAATGAAAGAGTTCGAAGACTTTATGAAAACCCTAACATCATTCCTAGATTAAGAGATATTTGGTTCCATGTAGAACCACCATTGTCCGAAGGATGTGCAAAGTTCTTCAAGCTTGAATATAGTAGTGAGTATAGGGAAGGAAATAAGATCATTAAAGTAGAGTTTTTTTGGAGTTGTTGCCTGTGTTTTAAGTTGGAGGTTTTGTAAATGTGAAGAAGGGATATTAAGATGGGTTTATGTAGGTGTTAATGAGATAAAATTTAATAGTAAGATAGAAGGTAACTGGGTTTTTATAATAGAGGTTGAAGAAGAACGTAAGTCGAACTCTACAAAGATTTGGGAAGAAGAAATCTTGGCAACTAAGATGGAATGGAATGGAATGCAACTGCCATGCATGAGACAAAGAACCTACTACAAATAAACCTTCTAACCCTAACCATTACCCATTCACTTTTCTACGTTTAGAAAATGAAAAACCTCCCCCATATGTTAGTGACATTTGGTTCCCACATTATTTGTAGATTCTGATATAAATGTGTCAAGATATACATACCTAGGATGGAAAAATGGTTTCAATAGGTTGATAAAAGTAAAATATGTTGGTGTGACCTCTAGACTATTGAGTTGGAAGTTACAAGTTGATGGAAATGGATTGCATCAATGGGTTGAAGAAAATGAAAACCACATAGACTTCCATGTTTACCCTTTATATGATTCATACATAGGAAGTAATATAAAATTTTTGTGACTAATCAGTGTATACATCATGACCAGTCCTAAAGGAGTGGATGAGTTGTTATGGGGTAAGGAATTTGAAGACATTTTGGATTGGATAAAGAGGTTGGAGATGGCATCTAAGGTACATGGTTACGATGAACTGAAGTTGTTCAAAATTGCTAAGCTTAATCTATGGGGTAAGGTTAAGGACTGGTTTAAGAACTTCAACCTGTTTCTACAAATTGGAATGAAATGAAGACTAACATGTAGTAAAAGTTTGGTGTTGTAGATCTTGATGAACTAAAGGTGAAAATGGACTTTGTCAAGCATGAACCCAAACAAAGGGTATAATCGTACTTTGACCAACTTGATAAGTTATTCAAGAGAGGCAAGATAAAGGATGATGAACAAAAAAAATGTTTCCTTGTTCATTTGCAACCATAAATTAGAAAACTATGTGTGGTAAGGGCATATGCCAATGTTGAAAAGATTCTTACAATAGCCAAAAATGTTTTGAAAGTTTTTGGTGAGCTAGGTGAGACTCCATTTGAACCACTCAAGGAGGAACAAGAGGAAGGGATGCATAATGACACACTATTGAAAAAGCAAGTATTTACTTTCAATGAGTCATTCATCAACTTCTTTAAAGGAACATCTTCTGTTGCTGGAACAATACCATCAGGAATTAATAGTTCTACCGTGTGTTAAATTTGCAGAGCTAGTGACCACATAGCCATTACATGCCCACGTATAGGAGACCTAAAACCAAAATGTGTTAAGTGCAATTTACCACATAAGACGAAGAATTGTGGGATGAAATGTGGATACTATTTTGGTATGGGGTACACGGAAAACAAATGTTAGAAAAGAAGAAAAGATGGGAAAACATCATTTGTTGCCAACAATTAATTAGAGGTTTTGGTTGATGATGACCCTACAATTTTTGAATAGTTGAATCATTTGTGTGGAACAAAACATGATTTTTTTTCGGGGCCAAAATACCAAGGAGGCATTTACTTGTTGAAGTAGTGGAAAATGAAGCCACAAATGATTGAAAGGCAATACTTGTGGAGCTGGGAAAAAGCTTATAGTGAAATTTAAGAAACTAACACACTTCATCAAGGGAAAAATCTCATTATCACCTATGGAAACTATCTTAGTAATACTAAGAAAACTAGAATCTCTGGAGAGTCTAATCAAATTAGCAAAGAAGAAACAAGATGAAGGTTTGAAGTTAGTTAATTTGACTAAGGTGGAAGGACCGATTGTGGTGCATAGAATTGACATACATAAAAACCATCGCATCAAAACACTTCACTTGCTAGTTGAATTGAACAATAATTTGCTTGAAGGACTAATGGACATTGGTGCATCTATGTCAATAATGTATGTAGTTGTAGTTTGTGAGTTGGGCATTATGCATTTGGTTTCTAGATTTGAGGCATATAAGATAACATTTGGAGTGGTGACTCAAGCTTTCGGTTAGATCACAAATTTCCCAGTGAGGGTTGGAAATGTACACTATTTGATGACATTCATGATAATTAACACTTATAGCTATGATTTATTCTTGGGTCTAGATTTTTGCATCAAGATTAGTGCGGTTGTGGATGTGGATAAAGTATAATATAAATCAGGCAAGGACCTAGTAACAATGTGCAAGTGTTATAATTAAATATGGTAAACATGTTGCATCCAATTTTGGAAGATAGTTGCAAGGTTGAAGAGGACAACCAAGGAAAAACCTTAAAATTGTGGGGTATTGGGCCTTAGGAGCCTATTGAATAAGAGAAAAGTCTTTTATGCATGAGCATAACAATTCATTGTGAAATGATGAACCTGAATCTAGTTCTTCTAATGATTCTAACGAAGACACAATTAATGTGGTAGGTGATGAACAATATAATTTGTTCTCATTTGATAAAGCAAAGGAAATTGAGAATTTGATGGATAATGGATTTGAAAATTTTGTGAAAAAGGAAGGTCCAAACCAGATCATGCATTTGATCTTGGAAGAACAAATTAACAACATGCACTTTGGTGAGGTGTTTGATTCAAACAATTTCAAGGATTGGATGAAACGTGTTGCATAAAAGGAGTAGTTGTGAAATGAACAATTTAATGTTGCAAGGTATGCCTAGGTGTCTGGGGTTTTCAAATTGGATATAAAGTTAGGTATGTTAGGTAAGGAACAACCATTTGAAATGTGCACTTGACTAAGGAAAAAAAAAAGGTGGGAAGAAATTAAATCCAAAATCAAGGTTGATCATGATTTGGGGCCTAATAATAGAAATAAACGAGGGAATTATTTGAACAATTCCTTGATGTATTTGCATGGCATAAGGGAGAACTTGGGTGTCCTAAGTTGGGAGAACATGTTGTTAGCACACATGGTCTTCCTCCCTACTAGACTACACCTAACAAACTTTCCTTTTGGGAAGAAGTTGAAGTAAAAAGTAGATTGATGCATTTGTGACTTTGGGCAAAATGAAACTGAACGCATCCGAATATGTTTATAAGGTTACATTACAAGTAAAGAAGGATGATAGCTATCGATTGTGTGGTGATTATAGGCCATTAAATCTTCAAACTCAGCAAGATGGATTTCGCATGCTTATTGTTGAAAATGTTTTCATGCAACTTGGGAAAGCACAATGGTTTTTTGCCCTAAATCTATAATTTGGGTTCTAGCGAATTAAAATGGCACCATAAGACATCTACAAGTCCACTTTGATCACCAAGTTTAAACTATTTGATTATACAATCATGTTTTTTTGCATGAAAAATGCAAACAATACATTCTCTAGGATGATAATGGAGGTTTTTTGGAGCCTATTTTGACAGATTTATTAAAGTATTTGTGGATAACTTGAATGTCCATAGTTTGAGTTGGGAAAAACACATGGAGCATCGGCGCTATGTTCTATTGAGGTCAAAGGAAGTTAATCTCAAACTTAACCCTATAAAATGTGAGCTTGCAAAAACTAGTTTGGCATTTCTAGAACATGTTGTAAGCTGTGATGGTACATAGCCAAATCTTATAAAATAAAAAATAAAATTAGTTGTCACTAATTTTTTTGTCCCAACAACTGTGATTAATGTGCACACATTTCTGGATTGACGAGGTATTACATATACTATGTTAAGGGATACTATTGAGTAGCCATACCCCTATTTGATCTCACCAAAAAAGATGGCACCTTCAAGTCAGATTCCAATTGCTAGGGTGCATTTAATCAGCTGAAAGTTATACTACTCACATCACCCATCCTAATTAGACCTGATTTCACAAAAACATTTATATTGGACATTGAGTAGCCCAATTGTGGAGTCGAAGCCATATTGTCATAGAAGGAAAGGAAATGGGAATGAGTCACTGCTTACATTAATAACATGTTATCTTTGGTTCAAAAGAAGTTTCACCTTATGGAGGGTGAGTGCTATGCATTGGTTTGGGGTATCATGCATTTCTGATAATACTTCTATTGGAACCATTTTACATTCCACGTAAACCATAAACCATAAACCATTCGAATGGTTAGCTACTATGTTAAACGCCTACGAACGAAGGGGTAGATGGATCAATACATTACAAGATTTTTGTTTCAAAATTGTACATAGAGCATGTTTTATACACACCAATGTAGATGTGCTTAGTCGGAATCTTGTTGACATTGTTGATGAACAAAAGGATTTGATTGAAGAGATCCAAGATTGCAAGTTGGTGAAGCCAAGTTGTTCACATTTTGGATAGGAAGAAGTTCCAAGATGGGAGTGATTCTATAGCAGTTGGGAAATCAAAGTTTATTGAACAATATATTTATGGTTGAAGTGGAAGTGAATGAAGGGGGAGAAGCTTTGATAAATATTGCCATTGATTGGAATAATAACACAAAACAATGCATTGAAAAGGCAAATGACATAATGGAAACATGTAAGTTAAAGTGGAAGAGGAATGAGTTATGGGATGTCAAAAGTCATTTGCAGATGTTGAGGAAGTTCAAGCACTTACTAATGGAGAAATGAGGATAGAAAGCTCTATTGTAGTCAATGATTGGGAAGATGCCAAGAATATGGAGATTTGGGAAAATAACATGTCCATGTTGGTGTTGAATGGAAATCAACTGCTCATTGAGTGTGAGGAAGCAAAAAGGGCTAGGGTGAGGAAGCGTATTTTACATTATTATTGGAATAATGACAATTTGATGTTTAAAGATTTGGTTGTGTTTAGGCCTAATGAGCATCGATAATTGATTTTGGATCTCCATCATGAGATTGGACATTTTGGAGAAGGAAACACATTTGTAGAGGTCAACAAGTGTTACTTATGGCATAACATAACTTAGGGAATCAAAGATGTGACGTGATTTTGCAAGCAATCACTATAAGAAAATCATGTTCGTTACAACTTGTTTGCTTACATTAGTAGAAAAGTGGGGTGTAGTTCACTAGCCTAAATCACTATGGAACTTTAAAAGTGAAATAAATTCATTACACTTTAATGATTTCACCTTGGTTAAAGTTATTTCAGTATGTAAACATTGTGTTTCACTACTAGTTGAAATGATTCACTATTGCAATTTACTGTGATAAATAGGTTTATTTTTATGTTGTTTTAAATACCCTATGCTACTTTATGATATGCCCTATAATCTTTTAGGCTACTTTAATTATTTTAACTTATACCTTGAATTATTACAAGTTATTATAGGTTATGATAAATTATTATATTTTAAACTATTACACATCATTATACTTTAAGGTATCATAGCTATTTTATTATAATTTTTTTACCTTAAGTTATTTTAAATTAAATTATTCAACTAATTTAAAACTATACCTTAGGTTATTTTATTTTAAGTTAATATATGTTATTTCAAGTTATACTTTATGTTATTCAATGTCATTTTATTTTATGTTATTAAAAATTATTTTATCTTAAGTATAACAACTTAAAATAATCTAGAATATAATATAATGACCAAAGGTAAAATAACCTAGAATAATCAATAATAGTTTATGAAAAATAATTTATAATAATTTATAATAAAATAAATACCGATAGCTTATGAGAATATAGCCTAGAATATCCAATAATAGTTTATAATAAAACAACCACCAATATTTGTAATATAATTTATAATAAAAATAACCATTAATAAAATAGCCACCAATAACCATTAATAACCACCAATAAGATAATCACCAATGACTTATAATAAAATATCCAATAATAACCTGTAAAATAATAGCCAACAATAACTAAGAATAACCTATGGTAATTTAACCACCAATATCTTATGGTAATTTAGCCACCAATAATCATTAATAAAATAGCCATTAATAATCATTAATAGCTTATGAAAATTTAACCTAAAATATCCACCAATATCCACCAATAACCATTAATAACCACCAATAGAATAGGCATCAATAGCCACCAATAGAATAATCACAAATAACCTCTAGTAATATAATTTAAAATAGCCAATAATAACATAAGGTGAAATAACATTCAATAGCAAAAACTAACCAATAATAGTCTCACATAACAAAAAATAAAATAAAATAACTAGAAATAATTTACCATAGTCGAAAATAGCATGAGGTTAAATAGCCTAAAATAACCAAAATTCCTTTAAAATAACCAAAAGTAATGTAAGATGAAATAACTGAAAATAGCCATAAATAGTCGTAAATAATGGAGGGTGAAATAATTTAAAGCAATGAAAAGTAGCCCTATAATAATTGAAACTAACTTAACAGAAGTAGTATTATAATATTAACAAAAATCTTATCCATTTATTAAACTTTTTTTTCAAAAGAATGGTCATTGAAATGTTATTGAATAGCGATATTTATAAAAAAAACTTGTTCAAATGATTTTACACTTTCAAAAGGAAATAAATGTAATTATGTACATTATTGAAAAAAAATTAAAATTAAACTTTAATCATTTCATTAGACAAAATTTCCATAGGATATGAATTTTTAAAGTTTATATTTTTGTAATGTTTAAATTGAAGTATTTGATGAATAGAATGCAATGTGACACATTATTGCAACAAGTGTGGTGGCTTCATGGTAAGGGTGTTTTCTTAAAAGTTAAGGGATCAAACCTCACAAATGGTGTGTTTGTGGTCAATAGTGGTAAGTTGACTGAATATTCTTTTATGTAATTCCATATAGTAGGTGCCTACTTAAGTTGAACATGGCCTAGTACCTAGGCTAGATTTTTAACCGAACATAGGTAATGACACCTGTCAATAATTCATAGGTTGAAAATCTTGAAATTATCAATAATATTAAATATTAAATAATTTAAATTAAATTGATTGTCATGCCGTTTAATTAATTAACTAGCAAATGAAATTATTTAATAAAGTTATATTCCATTAGGTACTAATGGACCAATTCACTATCCATAGCAACTAGTTCCCATTCATTAGGGGGTTGACCAATTTCACTATGGTAAAAATGTCCAAATTCACTCAAAATCTATTAAAACCCAAAGTGAACTAGGATACATTTTGGTGTAGTGCTAGTTGTAATTTAGTTGTATCAAACATTTTTTAGTTATAATTTAGTTGCATCGAACAAGTTACAACGAACATTGTTTTTACATAGTGAGTTTTAATTAGTTAAAATCACGAATAATATCAAGTCAAAACTTGCATAACTCAAGAGCATCCTAATTTGGGATCAATTTTACAAGGTAACCCTTAATATGACTAGCCTTTTTCCTAAAACAAAACATGGTAACAAGCATGTACTAGTTGTTATAGACCATTATTCCAAATGGTGTGAAGTAAGGGCAATGGTGGATCATGACATTGAAACAACTGTTAGATTTTAAAAGGATGAGGTCATTTGTAGATTTGGTCTACTTAAATACATTCTTAATGATAATGGCTTTAAATGGTTTGTTGAATTCATTCAGTTATGCCAAAACTATGGCATTGAACATCAATACACCAAGGTGCAATGGGATGGTGGAAAGACCAATTAAGATTCTCAAACATGGATTCACAATTTTGTCTATTAATCTTGAACATGCACAAAACTAGAATAGACACTTGCCTAAGATTTTGTTTTGACATAGGTGTGAGGTACAAGCAAATATAAAATTGTCTCCACATATGCTATTGATGGGAAAGATTCCATGGTTGAGAGTTGACAATTTTTTGAATTTTTTGGTTCAAACCTATGATGATGATGAAGATCTTGCTACTATTGCAACACATATGATTTGTAAACTATAGCTCATTTCAAGAATACATGGAGAAGTTTCAAAGCCCAAATTAGACAAAAGTGGGCATATGCTTCTAAAAAAACAAACATATGTTTTTGGGGTTTAAGGAAGGGGAGTGTCATTAATGCCAATGCCATGGGGTTCATTCTTTTGAATGTTCATCCATGATTTGTATTGAACTTGTACATAACATTTAGTTTAGTTTTACTTCACTCTTAATTAACTTATAGTTAAGTTTTAGTTCAATTCTAGTTAACTATTAGTTAACTTTTAGTTAAGTTCTAGTGAAGCCCAAATTAAGTCCGAGTCAATTCCTAGTCAACTTCGAGTTAAGTCCTAGTTAAATCTTAATTAAACTCTTAGGTAAATCTTAGTTAACTCTTAATTAAGTCCTAGTTAAGTCCCAATTGATTTTTCGTCAAGTCCATTTAACTTTTAATTAAGTTTTGGTTAAGTCATAATTGACTATTAGTTAAAAAGATTATTAAAAAGTTTTTTTACTCGATGCACACATTGAAGCCTCCTTGAAAGCTTATTTGAACTAGGTCTCCAAAGAGATATAAATAGAAGTAGGATTTTTCATTTCCTTCAATATATTCAACACTAATCTTAAGCATGATTTTGCACCATAGCCTTGTCATGTTCTTTTCATGTTCATGTTTACATATGTTAGTATAATAAAAATTCGTTTTCAAATTTTTCTTGTGCATTTCGTGTTCTTGTTTGTGGTTCTTGTGTTTTTATTTTTGAATCACATAATCTTATTTTGTTCCTTGTTTAAAAATTAGACTTAGACCTTTTCTTTAACCTTTGTTCTTGTGGTTCTTCATGTACTTGATAGGGAAACTTTTATAAAAATGAAGAAGCCAAACAAGAATAAATCACTAGTATTGAGTTGGGAAGGTCCCTATATGTTTATAAGGTACCTGGATGGTCATGGCTTTTTGGAATAGGATGAAGGAGGAAGAATTTGTGTTGTCAAGGGCAAGGATGACAAATTATGGAACTAAACCTCAATGTGATTTACAATTGTTCCATTCTACATTTGTGTTGTGAAGATTAAGGTGTTTAGTTTGATTTTTAAGGGAGGCATTACATTTGTGATGAAAAAAAATGGGATGAAACCCTAATGGAGGATGTATAATGTCGTTAACTATTGAAAGCTAAAGACGACAAAAGTTCGGCAGTTGATGGTGACTAATGGCTAATCTTGTGAATTTTTTATTTTTTTATTACTTTTTTTTTGGAGGTTATGAACTTCCTCAAGCTTTTATGATCAGTGGTGGTTCATCTGTTTGTGGTTTTCCTTGTGAATGAACTCTATGTGGTGTGGCGTTGCTAGGTGGATTTTCTTTGTTGGACATTAATCAAGGATGGATGGTGGTGGAAGTTTATGTATCGAGGGACTTCTACAACTTAACAACTAAACATTCTACAAAAAAAATTCTAATTTTTGGTATATGTGTGTCTTTGGTGTAGATTGATGTTTTTTGCAACTTGTTATGCTTGGTACCATTAGAAGGAATAATGCCTAAAAATGTTGATTGTTGTTTTTCTAGATGAAGTGTTGTTTTTGTCGCGCCATATATCCTTTAGAGAAATGTAGCCTAGCACTAGGATTAAGGGTATGTGATTGGGGGGATGATGAAGTTCACTAGGGATCTTGAAGGTAACAAAAATTGGTAGACATATATTTAATGCAGGTTGTTAACTTAAGTGACTTGGTTTCTATTTTGGCATTCTTTAAAGGAAGAAAGTACCCAATTTTATTGGGACCTCCAAATGTGTTTAGGTCATCTATCAATTATGGGATTTCATTGGGGACTCTAATAGGGGAAGATGGGCTACATTTGTGAAACTTCTTGAGGATTGTAGATCTTCAATGTTGTTCCATGTATTTCCTTTGTTCAATTTTTTTATCACCTGTTCAAGCAATTCCATTTCCATTCCTTTATAAGATTTTATTTTCTTTTTTGTTGTTGGGCATGGGTGTGTAAATACTTTGTTTTGCCAATGATGTTAGTTGAAGTTCATGAGAGAAAAATCAAAACAATTTGACCCCATAGATTCATAGCTAAAACCATATGCAGAGTTTAGAACCATTGCCAGTAGGACTTGGCAATGATATTTATCATCAAGTTTTTGAGTTGTGAAAGGTTGTTTAAGTTTTGTCCCATCAAGATAAATTTATTAGTATGAAGGCAACATTTTGCAATCCATGTCTTTTCATTACAACATTTTCTTATGCTTCTAGACTTAAGATTAATAACATGAAGTTAATGGCTTTATGGATAGGGGCTAGGGGTGAAAAGACTATGAATGTGGACTCAAAAGTTTAGTTGGACTTGGGTTTTGTTAAATTTCATATGCAAATTGTTAAGTACCCCATTTGGATTTTCCTTTGATTTAACAAGTGTAGATAAGATAATTATTTAATGTAGAAGTTTCAACATGGTAAACTAAAGTTTTGGTCCTTTACCAAATTTTCCTTGGTTAAGTGGGTGGTGGTGATGTAGAAGTGAAATTTAAATTCCTACAAAATATTTCACATTACTGTAACAACATATTTGCATTTCACATGCATATGTTCCTTATTTATGTCTTAAATCTCAACAAATTTAACACTACCATTCATTCCAACATCATAATCATGGTTATTGCATATAACTAGAATCTACACTTTAGAATACATTGTAACAAACTTTAGAAATAAGATTACATCACAAAATGATACTATAGAAAATTCACACAAAAGATGAACATAGAATTCACTATAGAAGTATGTGCTTTTCTATATTATTGAAAACAACTCCAAATTATAGCATAATCCCATGTTTTGTTGAAAAAAAATCTAAACAACATTTAAAACTTGTGCTATATTAAAATAGAGTCTATGGTTTTTCTATTGTAGGTACCTATAGCTCTTCCTACTTTTTTCCAAAAAAAACTCCTTGTTTCATTTTTTCTCCCTATGGGGAAATGGTTATTGCTTTTTAAAAATAACTATAGGGTAAGTTTTTCTTTTGAATTTTTGTGGGTATCACACCTAGTTAGTAGGATATTGATAACTGACTCAATAATTGGGTTAGAACTCAACAACTAGCCAACATTGGTGTGATGAAAAATTAAGGGATGAAACCCTAATGAATAATGTACAATGCCATCATCTGTTAGAAGTTGAAGGCGACAAAATCTCAATGGTTGGTGGTGACTGTTGATAAGTTTTGTGAGTTTTTATTTTTGTATTGTTTTGTTTTTTGGTAAGTTATGAGCTTGCTACAATCTTTATGAGCGGCAATGTTCTATATGGTGTGGCTTTCCTTATGGGTGATCTTTGTGTGGTGTGGAGCAATTGGGCCAATCTTTTTTGTTGGGTGTCAATCAATTGTGTATGATGGTTGAAGTTTAAAAGGGTTGCAAAGTTTTTGCAAACAAGAGTGAAGCTAAGCTTTATGTAGTTGTGGTTTGTTTTTGGTTTTGGTTTTGGAACTTGGGTTTCTAAGTTTTAGTTGAAGAAGAAAGATGGGACACACCAGGAGGAAAATGCCTAAAGGTGTGGGCGGCATCAGTTGTGGGGAATAATAAATTTTCCGTTGCGCTATGCATCCTTCAAAATGTGACAATTTCACGATAGAATTAGGAGCTTGTGATTGGGGGGATGATGATGATCACTAAAGATCTTGAAAGCGACTACGTTTGGCAAACAAATTTCTACGGTCTAAGTGAGGATAAGGGAACAGAGTGCTTGATTATTTCAGGACCTTCGAATGACATTGTATATTTGTTTTTGGTGGTGTTTTGTCTATGGGTCTAGTAAGGGCAGTGGGTTGCACATGTCAAATTTCTGGGAAGCCTATCTACACCATGAATCATTGTCAGACCTTTTCTTGCAACATTTTCTACAGATCTCAAGACCTCTCTAGCCATTGGGCATATTAGGATTTTCGTATTTTGTTGAGTGATGGAAGTTTGTGAGGATGGATCCTTCTGATTTGCCAAACAGTGTCAGTGGAAGCTCATGAGAGAAAGATCAGAGTGATCTGACCCCCATAGGCTCTTAGGATTAAATTTCTACTTGATTAGGGTAGTGACTATTTGACCTTGTGGAGGTGGCCTCATTATCAGATTTGATGATTCTGTAGATTATTCAAGTTATATGGATTGTGTTCCATGGATATGGATGTTTGATGTGAAGGGACTTTCTTGTGCCCTTTTTTGGTTACACTTGTGCCAACTGCCAACATGGAGGCTCTGCGGATGATTCATTATGGAAGTATCCATTTCTATGTGTATGGGTCAAACAAAGCAGATTTGAATCTCAAAGAATCCAAGTCTCACCAGAGAGGTTCTTTCCCAAGTGCTTTTCACCCCAACCCATGGATGCAAGAAGGCTTGAACCAAAGAGCAAGGCATTGGTGGCGTTCATTCACACTCAGCGGGTTTGACAACATGACTGTTTATGTGTAAAGACCAACAGATTTTTTGTGGTGTATTTGGAGGGCGTGTTATAAAACCTAAATTTTCATCTGTGTACCAAGCACGCTACCGTTAAAGATCAGGCTTTACATTTTACAATGTATCCCCTCTTTCCTGAGCTTTTCAGTTAACGAAATCTCTTCAGCTGTGGATCTCTTGTGGTTCTCTCCCTAACAAATGGGCACTAGCCTAGTGGGGGGCAGAGATTTGAATTTAACTACAGTATGGTTAAAGTTGGTTAGTGGGGTAACCAACTGCCCTAGAAACTTCTCTTTTTTATTCAATTCCCTGAGTCTGTGTTAACTGCTTTCATTCGAGGAAAGATCTAAACTGGGATGTTGCTCTATAAAGACAAAATTGTTGTAGTCTTTCTGCTGGGGAAAGCCCTTGGATGAGGAAACTTCTGGAATAATGGCATGTGCTTGACTCCATGTCCCATAACCCCTTATTCCGGTAATGCCCTAGTCCTTAGTCCTCACCAGTGTTGGCTGGTTATTCAGTTTCGACTTTTGACCCAGTTCTCAAGCCAGTTATTGATAATTTATCAGTTGATTATGGATTATACAACTCGTTAAATTGAAAACCACTTCATATTGAAATTTCAAATCTAATAATCTATTTGGATGACCTGATTTCATCGAGGTAGGTCAATTTTTAAAACCTTAATACAAGAAAAAGAAAAGAAAAAAAGAAATCCCTATAGCTGGTGTATAACTGATAGGCTAATCAACAGTTCTTGACCAATTATTTGAAAACCTACCCTTATGCATAACCAATGATTATTACTCAAATATTTTTTATAACTTACTTCACACCCCTTTTTAATATTTGATATTGATAACCTGTGGGTGCCACATTGTTTTTATAAAACCTAAACTGTAGTAAAGTAATAACTGGCCAACACTGATCCTCGCCCTACACCCAATAAATGCACTAATCATTTCTTAATGACTTTTCATATTTTTTGGAATAGAATACATTTTCCATACCCCATCAAAATTTATTGGTTTGCTCTATAAGAATAGGGATGAGATATATGGCCTTTTAGAAACTTCTCTACATTCCTCTTGGGCTCATGGACCCCTGGGACTTTTAGACATGCACTTTGACCACGCGACTCTTTGACCATTCCAATTTAGTTTTCACTTTGGGTGCCACTGGTTGGCCCAGCAAATACAGAAAACCCCCTTTATAATCACACCCTTGGTGACCACTTCATTTGGTGACACTAACGAATTGTGATTTAATTGTGTATAGTCACATTCCATATAAACCCTTACAAGATTGTGATTATAGGTCATAAAAAAACTTTACAAAACAACTTTTTTATGTTAGAATAAAGGTGCTAATTATTTAAATATTTTACATGGGTTATTCTAAGCTCTACTATGCAATGATCTCTACTTGTTCTAATGTGATGATTTACATTGAGTTTGAGCTTTTTAATTATTAGCTTATGTATCTTGTCAACTAGATTTTTTAAATTAAAATTTTATTCTTTCTTACTAAGTTCACATATCTTTTGCTTCTTTACATTAGAAAGTTATTTTTTTCTTTTCTCTTCAATTGCATTCATTATTGTTAGTTTGCACAACTTGAATACAAAGCAACACTAACATTGTCCAAGGAAACTACAATTTACAAAACCTTAATATTTGTCGTAGATTTTCTCCATTATAGTCACATTTAAAAAAAAAGCTTTGCAAATATTTTGTGCTACAAAAGAGTGTGATACTGACTCTAAAAATGGTGTTTCTTACTCAAATGGATGGTTACCAAAAACATTTGTGACACAAACAAGAATGTGACTAAAATGAGCGTGGGGTTTACTGCACCTGCACTCCCAGTGAGATTTCAGTCACTTCTTTCATTCTTTTCTTGCATTGCACAAGTATAGCCTACTATAGTACAATGGCAAGTTTGGAACTAACTATATTAATTTCAGAAATGTTGAAAATTTCAAGAATTTTTTTGGAAAGAATATAGATAAATTTTAAAAATATTTTAGAATATTCTATTTCTCAAAATAAAATCTTAAAAATAAAATAATTATTTCACACCAAAATGTTGGACTTGCCATGGTACTATGATATATTGTCTCTATATTATCTCTATATTGCCTCTTAATATGGCCACTAGGAGGCCTCACTCAAAAAGGTCAAAGTACCAACATGGGTGCCGGTTCACTTGTTGCACCTTTCGTCGGTTTTCATTACTTGCTTTTCCCTTCTTGATTTTCACTTTGGGGCATATGTTGTTGGTTAATTCACATGAATAAGGTTATTCCAGAGTTACATCATTCTTGTAAAAGCCAAAATCAAACTGAGACTCTTCACAAAGGGCCACCTCTCATATGGACAGGTTTTGCCCCATCAAGCAAGCTGGAGAGTTTAAAGTAGCTACTGAAAAAGTTTTAAATGCTTAATTTGTGAATTTTGTAAAATCGCTAATTAACTTATGTTGTGAGCTGGGGTCTTTTTTTCGCCCCCTTCAATTTTGTGATTTACCCACACTGGTGATCATCCGGACGATGAATTAGCAAATTTGGCTACAGGTCAGAGAGGAAAGCAGAAAAAGAGAATCCTCAATCACACCCATATTTGGGCCTTGAGACGAATCTTTATCACATCCAACAGAGAGTGTTACCGTTCTCTACATCTGACCCATAAAGTTTAAACATGAAAAGTTGGACAATATAAAGTAAGAGAGTATTTAAATGTCACAACCAGGGCCAATAAGGAAAAGACAAATTTGTTTTGTTGGCATGCATGGTGATCATTGTATCATGTGTGTATTTGCAGTTCCAAACAATGTGTTTTTCTATTTTTTTGTTTTCAGTTTAAGCTAAGCTTGCTGCCTGCCAATCCTTGCTCGAGCTCTAATTGCAACATGGAAACATTGAGTGTCTATCTGCCCAACTACATGGGAAGAAAATGGGTAAGCTTCTTAAGACATAAGGGAAATTAAGATGATCAATTCTGATTTGTTAAAGGAAAATATTTTGAGTCGAAAATACAACTATAACCCATCATCCTTTCTCTAGTTTTTGCAAATGAATGTTACTTTAAATTCAATTTTTGGCACATATTATATGGAAATTCAAACCCTGACCAGAAAAGTCTTTGCCCATTGTAGCATAAAGCTTAACACGAACAAAAAAAGTCATTAGTACACAATATTGAATGCCAAGACAAATCTTACACACCCAAACAAAAGGGTTGAATGTAGATTCAAAAGAACCATAGATCGGGAAAACAAGGGAGAAAATCTTCACTTTGCCAATCAATATTCAAATGGTTAATTATTGCTACTTGCATGAACAAGCTATCCAAAACAGCTTTAAAACACTCGTGCATCCATATTCTAAACAAATCTCAAAAAACAAGAATAAGAAGGATATAACAAAACAAAGTTTGAAAGTTGGTAACCTTGCCATGAGCGAGCTTTGATCCGTTAGACTCTTGCTTCAAGTTTTAACCTTTTGCATTGTACCAAGTTGCAATGTCATTTCAATTTTAAATTGTTCCCCCAAAAGGGAAGTTTTACAAAGTAAAAAACTTTTCATTGAACAAGCGAATGACAAGCTCCAAATGCATTGTTAATTGATTCCATAGTTTAGTTTTCATGAATGTTAGCGTAAAAAAACAACATTCATTTTCAACAAAACTAATTACTTGCACAAGTTCATCCAACTTGATGTACTCTGAAATTTTGTTTTCAAGAATCTGAAAGGAATTAAAGATTTTCATATGCATAATTCACATGATTTCAAGGTTTTTGAACATGTGAAGGATTTCTTATGGAAGTAGATCAACATGATGTTTTAGATAACTCAGTTAAAAGGTTCACATCAAAAGGTTTTTGCATTGTCAATTCAACATTTTTGTCCAACTAAACACAAATAAAGATCTTTGAAAATAAAAAATAGTAACCAAAAAAATGTTGGAACCCATAGTTAAAAGCAAATCTTATTTTCTTAGGTTGACAAAGGGCTACCTTGATGACTGTTAAATGAATATTGAACATATTTTAAAAGTTTTGGTTGCACTAAATCAATATTGTGGGTAACAACTCCTAATGCCTCCATTAGATCTTGACTAAGGAACCAATTTTATAATTCTAGTGAGGTGAATTGAAATTTCTTGACATTTCAGTTCACATGTACAATCACCTCTCCATATATGTCCATTGTAACAAAAACAAATGTTCCCTCTTAATTTGGAAATGTGGCCCAAATGTGTTACCCAACAAACTCAAAAGCTAAATGACTAATTTTTAAATTTAAATATGTAATCTAACAAAAAAAATATGAGTAAGGTTGATCAAAGTAGTGAAATTAATGGACACATCACCTTCAAAAGAAGACTGGATATTGCAATACATGTGATATACATCCCCTTCACAAATCTTGACTTTTGTTATGAAATAATAAATAAAATATCCTTTAATTGTGTAATTTAATCAAAGAATGTATTATTTCTAATAATGGCACGACTACATTCAACATCAACAATGTTTTCACATTAGTCAAAAATAAATAAAAATTAGTAGAAGGTATTTTGGGTGGATCCAATGCCATTTTCATGAAAATAATGTAATATTCAAACAATGTCGCAACCCCACTTTGGGCAAAGTGGGAGAATGAAACTCCCACTCCCAAAAAGGAAGACTTGGAGTCCTCCGGGACTCCCGAAAACTCAGAAGACGATTTGAGGGGCCAAATCTCCTCGCCTTGGTGCGTTCTTTATATCAATGGAAAGCTCTTGAAGCGTAGATGTCCAAAATGGCCTTGCATTACCCATTTGGACATCTGCAGCCCAAGTTATGGACAAAAGAAGGGTAGGGAGTCAAACTACCGACCACTAAAAGTCGGGAATCGACCTCTTCCCGACGTCGCCTCAAGGAATGCAACACGGCGTTGAAAAGCTATTGAAGAGAGCTACAACTTTGGTTTAGAGCTCGTCCCGATCCGAGTTTGGGCGAGGAGCTATGGCCGTCCAAAGTCCCGGGACTTCAACCCGGGACAGTTTTGGGACTCCAACTTGGCAGTCCCGAGAAAAAAAGCCATTTGGATGTAGCCTTAGCAGAGAGCTACAGAGTATACTATATGGGGGAAGGTGGTGGCTTCCCCCGAGTCCGGGCCGTGGTGAGTCAAGTAGTTCAAGTTGCCCGTGGCTTGTCCCAACACCCAAGGGTGTTCCCGAATGTGAATTAACCCTCTTGTGGTTGGTTTTGGATGCAGATTCATGCTTGATCTTTTAGTCCATCTTCCTAGTCTAATCCCGAGACTTCTAGCACGCCCCTCTACCCCTCTCTAGTGCTGGAAGTCGAGAGCACCCCTCAAGTCCCGCTTTTCGCAACTCAACATAGTTGGACCCTCGAGTGGGTTCATCCCGGGGCTTGGGAGTGCGTCAAATAATGCACATTTGACAAGACCTACCATAAATATCCATCTAGTTTTGATGTTACACAATTTATTTTATTTTTAGTTTAATGATCTTTACCAATTTGGTAAAGTCCAAATGGATTTTGGGACTATGGTTAAAATAGCCATACAAACATTGCAAAATATTTTTTGATGTGAGAAACCAAAGATATGTTTGAAAAGGTTTATACCACAAGATTTGTTTTATGAACCATACAAGGCACAACGATGATAAATGAAATGTATTAATGTTGGATTTAGATTGTCACTCTTGATTTAACGCCTTGGAAGGAGTTGACTAGTGTTGGACAGTTATTGATTTTTTTCAATTACCCCTCGGGCTAGCTATTGAAAATTTTCAAATTTTCATTTACACATAGGGTATAGGGTATCAGATACCTAGATTATTATTATTTTTTTAATATCCACATGGTATCAATTTGACAAAGGTTCTATTAAGCTAATTATTAGTAAGTTATTTTTTAAAAGTGTCAAGAATTGCCTAATATGCATGAGGGCCAGTAATTTCAATATTATGTTGAGAATTGGTTATTTTTATCATGGTTTCTTAGCAAGATATTAAAATAGCTAACTTAACAACGCAATGTGTTGCCTACACACATGGTGACCTTCTTAGCTTAACACCAATAATTGAAACATGTGCACAATGTATTGATAACTTTATTTTTGTTACATGTCATGACACATAGATGGGGTCACAAATTGTGTCACCAAATTGCAAGGAAAATCCATTAATGTAATATTTCAACTAATTAAACCCATGATAGAACCATTCTTCATTCTTGCACTTAACCATGAGTCAAAGTCATTAACCAACTAGTAATGCTTATCACTTACATATTCTTATTTCAAAGGGAGGATATAATGTATTATGTTCAGTTACACAAAGAATTCCATGTATATATTCTTCCTCCCAACAACAATCACATTGACAAATATATAGATTTGGTTTATCCATTTTGATATTATGGCCATTTACATGTTCAAGGTAAGAGCCTCTTAAAGGATTTCGTTGCTAGCACGCCGTATTCACAAGCTAATCAACCTAGCTTCCATCAACAAAAATTGAAAGCTATATTTTATATCCATAATACAACTAAATATCAAAATTTAATTTGAAAATCAACAATTTAATATGGACTACATGGAATACAAACTAAGGGCAACCATATGCAAATAAAACCATAAAAAATGTTCCTTATTTGTCAATAGGAAACCACCTTGAAAAATATGTCAAAATGTTTGTCCTACATCAATGACATATATTATCCATTGTGTAGCTTCCTTATTAAGCTAATACTTGCACACCAATATACCTTCAAGACATTTGTAAAACAATTGTAAAGTTCACAACTTCCCTATATTTATTAAACTTCATTGGCCAATAATTAGAACTAAGAGCACTGTATAAGGTTCAACAAAACCAATCCTACATGCATGAATGACAATATGGCTAACTAGAAAATAAAACACACTTCTAAAGAACTTCAGATTTGTTCGATTGAACAGGCTTCATTGTTATCCAGATGATATTAACACGTACCATAGACAACCTAGATCTATTGAAACATAGTTGAAACCACTGTCCCTTTCACTATTAGCAAGGGAATTGTTTGCTTAGGAACGGTAATGACATAGGCACCTTCACTCTCTTCAATGAGATTTTTCTCTCCTAACTCCTTTGTGACACCTACAATATATGGATGGTAAAAGCTTTCAGCTTGACAAACAACAAACCAAGGCAATACATAGAAAATAATGATTATCTCAATGGGACATCAAGATGAAAAGGAAGTAGCTACATTTTTCTTATTGACAATTTTCTCTTCAAACAAAAATGGTTTTTAGTAGTTATGAAGTGATGCCATGTAAGGTGACAAACCTTTTCCTCCAATGTGACTTGTAGTCATTCATAGACTACATTGGACTTTCTTTAGCTAATGTCACATATTTGTTTCCAAGCTTCCCTAAATCCACCACATACTTCTCCTCTCCACCCTATGAAATCCACATAATTTCAAATCACATCAAAACCTTTTAACTATGAATTCTTCTTCTACTATTTGTTATAGAAATAATTTGTTACATACTTATACAAAGCAGACCCAACACCTTGACTAAGGATCAAGTGAATTAAAACATTCTAGTTGGAAGAAGGTCACCAATTGAATGAGTTTAGTACACAAATAAAAAAATGCCCACATATAATAAAATATATACATATGATTATAATACTTTTGTATTCAATCTGGTGAGCTTCAATTTGAAGTTTCCAAAATGGCCTATAGCAAAACCCAAGGTAAAGATGGTGAAAATAGATTAGGAAAAAATACCTAGAATAAAACAACAACCCCTTGAGCCCACTTTTTGAATTCAGGATCGACCTCAAATTTTGCCTTTACCTTTTTATAAAACACCTATACACACTTTGTTAGATTAGTGATAATTGGACTAAGGTGTGCATTAAAGGTTGGCTTCCCATAATGGAAACAAAACTTGTAACATGGTGATTTCCATGGCCTCCTTTCAATCAAACCCATGTTGACATCTTTTTGCAGTTTCTCATCAAAGTGCAAGATTTGGCATTAGTTCTTTTGGTGGTCATCGATGCATTTAGACTGGATAGCATAAAATTTTTGTGTGAACAAGACCTAACCCATTATTCTTTCTTAGGACTGCCACAATAAAGGGAAGTATTAGCACACCAAGTTTCCAATCAAACAAGGAATGTAGAATGGAACTTTAATGTTTGGCCTTGAACTCGACCCACTTCAAGAGCTAGACCTTAAATAGAAGAAATAGAGAATGGGGCTTCAACATCTCTAGTTTCTACCTTAAATTAACTTTAACACCTAAACTTTAAACATAATGGATTAAAATAATTTTGTTGAATTTACTCTGAATTCAACACACTTAAAGGCCTAAACCTTAAACAGAAGGATTGCATCACAAACTTAAAAACTCATGACTTAATAATGGAAATCATGCAAAATTCATTCATTCACAATTTTTTCATTTCACGCATTAATATTGTGCATTGAAAACACATTTAAACACAAATTTATTAAAAGATGCGAAATCTATGTGACATCATTCATTCATAGGTTCGTACTTCATCCATCAACACATTTATCTGTGAGTCAAACGGGTTTTTGAAGCATAATATTCATGTGTAAAGTATACAAACTTGTGAATGAATGCACTTCATACAATTTTCATTATTAATTTGTTGAATGTTAAATTTGTGATGTGGAGTTTCATTAAAGATAATCAAGCAACTTGCAGACCACTTTAAAGCATAAATAAACAAAGGAATTGAGTTTATTGTTGGAGAAATGGATAGTCAAAACTATAGATCATATGTGAACATGAACCAAAAGTTGATCAGAGAAATAGATGTACATGCACTAGAAATTGAGTCAACTTTTGAAAATGCATTCAAGGCGATCAAATCTAAATGTAAATTAAAATAAAAAGATGAACACACAACACACACCATAATTCAATTAAATTATTAAGAAGTTGAAAACGCATTGAAGGTGAGTAGATCCCCATGTAGCTCTTGCATTCCAACGTTTTAATATCCAATTTCATCCTTTTGCAACGAACACTCACAATGAAGATGGCGACAAATTGAATGGGAAATACTCACAAGAGAATGAAGTTGGTAGCAAATTGATGAGAGAAAGCCTCAAAAGGATCTATCTATTGTCCCAATTGAAAGAAGGCCATCATTGAAAGCAATGAAGGAGGTAGGCACCACCCAAAGATTTTAAGGTGCGCAAAGTTTTTAGGGTTTTTTCCTTTTACTTTTCGGTGCCTTAAATGAATGACAAAGGTGTGGATGAAAAAAAAGATGAATATTGAACAAATAATTGACCTAGGTATTTCTTACATGTTTTAGCCAACATATAGGTAGGTTATTATTTTTTGTGAAAGTAATACCTTGCCAACAGGGTATTTTTGGGTATCAGATTTCTTAATATCAACCAAGTAGGTTTAAATCCAGATATTAAAGTATTTGGATTCGGCATGTAGGTTATTTCCTACTTGGAATCAAATCCAAGTTGATGACTAGGTTGAAAAGCAATAATTGGCCAATGTTGGTGTTGACCCCATTTACACCAAAACACATTAACCTTGAAGCAATTTTCTTTTGTATTAGGTCCCTATATGTTATCAAGGAACTCATGATCAACAAAGTTAGGTTATCAACCTTGAATTTTTAAAAAAATTGTTGCACATTCAACAACAGTGGTATTTAACACCAATCATGCACAATGTAATTATATGCACACTTGCTCAACTTGTGTTATCCATGCTTGTGACCTCATCACAAGTAAAATAGACAAAGTTGGAATTCTCAATATTAATTAATTTTAAAAAAAAATTCATGATGTATGTGTTTTGTAATCTCCCAATCAACCCATCAAACCAATGTATTTTGGGGTTACATCGAAATTTCAAAAAACTCATATAAGGGTTGGAAATCTTCATAAGGTTGAACCATGCTAATAGGAGTCAACCCTACCCTTTTGGGCAATGATTTAATTTGGAATAGTTTTAAAATATTTTTAAAAATTAGTTATGACATTTAAAAAATGATTATGAGTAATTTTTTATTAAATATATTGATTTAAATTTTATTCACACATTCCCATGATATATTACAAATGTTGCTATATAAGTAAATCCAAAAATTTCAACACCAAATTAATTATCACATTAAAATATGAAATATTAAAAAATGGTTACAATTGATTTGGTATGTAATAGCATGGTTGCACCCCATGATTGATTATTCGCTTGCTTACTTTTATTCAACAGGTTGAAAATAGATGTAATTTGAGTAAGTTTCTATTTGTGTTCCCTTGCTTGACCAATATTCAATTGTTGAAGGATAGTGGTCATGAAAAGCTAAACATTTTTTACATGCATACATTAAGAATCTATGATCCACTTACCATTAAAACCCTTCTTTTTATATGCATGCTTATTTGTATAGTCCAATTTAACAACCAAAACCTTTTCCTTCCTTTCAATTCATGTACAAACAATTAGATATTTGACAATAAAATCTAGTCTAATTTCATTAAAAACGAGCTCTACTTAGGGCATTTTTATAGCCCAAATTTCCTAAATTTTTAAATTATTAGTTACAACCTTTTTAAAGGGTTTTTGGGGGCAAAGGCACGTGATTCATTTTCAGCATCAATGATAACAAGATTTTCAAGCATGGCATTCATATTTATGTCAAAAAATTTAGGTGAAGAAAAATGCAATTCAAGAGCATGAGGAAGGTTCTTTTGTTCACCCATGTTGCTAGATTTAGGAGTTTGTTACACAAATTGCATTAAATTGTAGTCAACATTTAGTTGTGTCGATGGTTGCATATGAAACAACAAGTCACACAAATTGCAAGCATTGTAATGCATGTTACACAAGTGCACAATGCTCACGAGTCTTGACTCATAACACAAGTTGCAACTAACACATTGCACAAATATATATGAACATTTGAAAACAAGGAGCAAAAAACAAACAAGTTACAAGAGAATCGAGATGAAGAACACAAGTGCACAAAGGGGGTTTAAAGGTTTAGGCTTTAAGAGCTTCCTTAATTTTGTGCCTTAATTTGTAATTGCTTGCCGGCCACACGATGCTCCAATGATCACAAGAATTGTAACCCACAATCACACCAAGTTCCAACATTTCTCAAAACATGACAACTTTAATCAACCATTGGCTACATTGTTCAATGAGGAAGATGAACTACTTCACTAATGGCAAGCTTATGAAGGGAAATAGAATTGCTAAGTCACCTCCTTCTCCTTGGGCCCACAATTCAAGACTCAAGACCCCTAAATGCTCATGGCCAATGCACATTGCGCACATCAAATAGTCTAGAATTGGGGCATGATTATATTCAAATTGAGGCGGGCATTAGGGTTGTGAAATTTGTAATCCAATGATCTACACTAAATGTAAGTGAATGTCAAACAAATTGTCAGTTTCTTGCTAGTGGCAGGGGGACATCACGCGGGTGTCCTCTCATTGTCCTCGTCATGATGACCCTGAAAAAACCCATGGGGTCCTTTTGTGAAATGGGGCAGGAAAAAAAAAAAAAACCCCCTTTGTGAGATTTACCACTTAAAATTTTGGGTTGAAAAACGTGAAATTTCACTAAAAAAAATCCTGGTTCCAAATTCAAGCTATTTAAGGGTTGTATCATATCCAAAATAATGGACACAAGGCATTATAGTACTACCACAGTCAGGATGCTCTAAGTATATAGGAGGATCAACCCTAGGTGTGTGCCTTTTGACCTTATACCCCATTTATATTACTCAAGCAGAAGCTTTACTTGCTGTAAACTTTCACATGCCATACATATGAAGCAAGGTGACAGCCTCTTTAACACTTTCCGTGGCTTGGTATTTCTCATTTGTGGGTGTACATTTTGACCAACTTTTGCATGGAGACACTTGCATGCACTTTGACCTCAGAAAAGGAAAAAGTCACCAAACTACAAGGGCACAAAGGAAAAGAAAAGCCACCACAATATATGCCTCCATTCTCTTCTTCTTCTTCTTTCATGACTCTCTTATACAGCTTTACCAATCTTTAGTGGCAGAACTCGGTAGGTCACAGAGATTGGAACCATATTCCCTTGACCTAAACCCAGCAACCATATTCCCTTGACCTAAACCCAAAAAACCATATACCCTTGACCTAAACCCAACAATCGCTAAGTTAACCCTTCTATGCCAACCATGGTTTTTTGGTACTCCTAAAAGAGGCTGATCCAGAAGTAAGGGTTAAGAAGTTAGTTAGGGCAGAATTTCTTTCACACAAAGTGTTTTTTTTTTTTTGCCCCCTCTTTTTTTTGAGGTTCCTTTTCTGAAGTTTTTATCATGAAATTGACTTGAATATTCCATATCTAGCTGTAATAAAATACATAATACCCTATTAAAAAAAAGTGGTTAATAGCAACAACAATGCCATACCCTAAGAAAATGAATGGCTTTCCCCAAACTGGGTCTAGGTATTTTCTATTGCCAATGGTAAGCACATGCCAAATTGGACTTTAAAGTAAAAATTCTAATCATGAATTATAAAAGATATTCTACAAAAGGATGTGGCACCACCCCATGAATTTTTTGGGAGGATAATCTTACATATTTATCCAATGGATACAAAGGATTAAAACCAAAAAAATGAGTGCTACAGGATACACAGGTTTTTTGTGAAAAAAAAAAGCCCCAAAATCGCCATATTTTGAAGATTTTTTTTTGAATTCTCCATCTTTAGACAATGGGTTCCAGCAGCTCACCAAAATGTAGGAGGATACAAGACACCTAAAGTTTTGTACTTTCCTTTCTGGCTTGTAGGCAAATTTGGCTAATTCCTCGTGTGGATGATGTCCATTGTGGCTATACATCACGAATTTATTGAGAAGAAAAAAACCCATCATCGTGGTGGATACATGGAATGCACTAACTTTTCACATGCAATTCTCAAAGACTTGGTCCTCTCTAACTTACCAAGGTGAGAAAGATTTTTGAGTCAACAATTAGAGGTGAGTCAAACAAGAAGCAAAGCCTGTGATGAGCAAATCATGGAATCACCCGATAAAGACCTGGCTAGATTTTCATAGTGCAATCGGAGGGCACATTGTTGGCTGAAATTTTTCTTTTGTGAAGGGTAAAAAAACAAGGCGTCACAAACATGCTGGCCCTGCCAATAGATAGGATGTTGTCCATCTATCTACTGTGTCCACACTCTGAACACTAAAACAATCCATTTCAATCTAAACAGTCTAAACATTGTCACCAAATAAACCAGTTCACTTAATGTGAAGCTGGTTCTAATAAGGTAAAACTTCTAAAAGTTGGATCCTATGCAAGGGTCCCTGGGCAGGGCCCAGTCTTGGTGTTTACAGTCACTAAAGCCCTTGGTCGTGGACTTCACTGCAATCTGGCCTGTGCTTAACTCAGCCTCATGCAAGCCTGTGTTCCGACCAACCCCACGGCCTTGAGCTTCACCTTACACTTTGGCCCCTCCCTGAGTTCTCTTTTTCTGCCTCTCTCACTAACACCGTACCTGTGCTTGATGTTCTGCGTCTAATATGTCAAGGAAATATTTTGACCTAAGCTTGGTGTATTTTTTCAAGAATTGGACTATTGACCTAATGAACATGGGAAGCAGTTCAAGCTCTTGGGTTACTGCTTACATTCAAAAGGGTTTGGGGTTCTTGAATACTTGAAATTTGACTCTTAATATTTTCAAATATTCAAGTTGCCGATCCCAGACGCAATTAAAAAATATTTAAAGTAACTCAAGCTTTGGAAATCATCTTGGAAGTACAAAGGGAAGGAGCAATGAAAAAATAATAAGAAAAAAAAAAGCTTTCCAATTAACAAAACACGTTTTTTTGTTTCTCCTCTTTGGACTCCTCCTACTTTCAAACCTCATAACATTCTGATTTCTAATTTTTTAAAAACAATTTAATGTGCTATACAAGTGTCACCTTAAGTTTTATAAATCATCTTTGAACTTTAATAGCAATAAAGCACCGTACAAGGAATGTTTGGGTGAGTGTTTGGGAACCGACCTTTGTAGTGTTCAGAGATTTGTTTTTTTGAGTTCTTGATCACCTTTACTTTGAGGGGCTGAAACTTTACATTTTCAATAATTGTTAGTGTGTCAGATGCGCCAGGAGGAAGGGTTCAAGTTTTGTTTGGACACCAAAATCAATGGAGCCCTCCCCTTAGATCCGCCTACCCTGAGCACTTAACTCGTTGCTATTATTTAGTGTTTGCAGGAGTTACACGAGCTAAAGATCTTCTGAATTTGCTGCCCCTTTTCGAGGATCCTCAATTTCACATTGTTATTTCAAAACTTGTGGATTAATTCTTGACAAAAGTTTGTTTATTTTTGGTTACTGAAGTTTCAAATTCAACCTTGGGCAGTACCTTGGGTTTTCTTTTCCTTATTTTTTGTTGATTGTTGGCTTTTGTTTTATCTTTGGGTTGTGTCTCCTCATGCTCTCTTTTCACCTTGTACTTTTGATGGATGGGTTCCTGTCCTTGATTTTTCTATACAGGATTTTTCTCTTCAATCTTGTAAGAGCTCAATCTATCTTCGCTATTTCATCATCCTTTGTTTGATTTGATGAAATTTTTTATCAAAGAATTATGAGGTTGTGAATTTTGAATCTAACAATTGTATGTGTAATTTGATTTGTGAATGAGTAATTGGATCATCATTCTAACTAAGGCTCAAATAGAGCTATAATGTTTGTAAAAGGGGCTTAGGCTCTTAGGGGTAACAATAAATGTTTGTTTGTTTGTGTTTGATTGGATGTGACCATGCCCTAACCCTCCCAAATTGTGGATCCTCCATTCCACATTTGGTATTGTTGGAGAGCCTTGTACAAGGTGATGTGTATGTTTTTTGTTTTACAATCTTTGAATCAACTAAGAAAAAGTTATTGAATTTAGAATTATTGTTGTCTCTAAAAATTAGTTAAATTTTTTAAATATTATTTTTCCCATAAGAATGCCCACTTTGATTAGAATAGTATTGGGATGGGGGACATTGTAGGAGGCCTAATAAACTTGGCCAATGGAATATGATCCATTAATAAATGCTGAAGCAACAAGGGAAATAATTAGGCAATTCAGGAGTGATAATGGAAATAATGAGGCCAAGGGGGAGCTAACATAATCACTTTTTGGACCTCCACAAAATCACAAGGTGAAATTTAGGCACATTAATTTGGTTTTTTCTCAGGGTTTCCTTTAACAAATGAAACATTTCTCTTTAGTGAATTCCCTTTAAAAAAGAATTTGTCAATAATTCAAGACTAAAACTTTGTGAGAAAATTTTGCCACTTTTAACACAGTTTTTAGTTTTGAGGCAATATTTTGCAATTGTTTTACAATTTGAACAATATTTCAAAAACACATTGCTAATCAATGATAAAGCTTTCTTGGAATTCTGGCTATTGATCGTACCTCAGAAAACTGCAAATATATACATTTTGCCAATATGAAAAAGGTTGGGCAGCAGTAAAATGGCCCGGTCGACGTATGAAGTACATACTTCAAATAGTGTGAAAATGGGTTTAAGCCTGTAAATTGTAATGGGACACAGTGGTCTCCACAAGGCACGATCAAATAAAAATTGAGTGCTTACAATTGACGAGTCATAGGGATTGGCCCATGTGGTGGCATTTAAATACTATCTTCACTATTCAATTTTTCAAGTTTCTAGATGAGGATGGGAAAACAATTAACACTCTATGGTAAATGTGATAAACATTGGTAGAGGCCCAAATAGGGGGTGTGGGTGGAGCTGCTGTTGGGAGTAAAGACTAGGAAACTATGAAAGGTTTTTAAAAAAAATTGTTTTTTGGAACAAAATGGCAGAGCCAAGTGACAAGCTGTTGGCAAGCCCAAGTCAAGCTGGTGGCATAGGGCTGGCATGGCTTTCATCTACACACCAATGGGTTTGAACCTCAAGTCAAGCTCAGTGGCATAGGGCTGGCATGGGTTTAACCTGCACACCAATGGGTTTGAACTGAGAACCTTGGTGAAAGTGAACTCAGAACCAATATGGACGGTGTTGACAAAGATGTCACCACCTGAATGCTATATCATTTCTTCTTTTGGATGGTTAGTGTGCCACTGAAAAAATACCTCTATATTGCCAATTTGTGACGAATTGTTTTTCAATTTTGTGTTGTAGCCACACTAGGCTAGCAATCATCCACAAGAGCAATGACCCAAATTTGGCTACAGACGAGAGAGGAAAGTACAAAACTTGAAGAGTGAGTCGTCCTATATTTTGGCCATGTGCTGAAACCCACCTGTTGTCTAAATATGATGGGTTTCAGCCAAAAAGAATTTTCTTCCCCAAAATTTGCCAACTTTCATGCATTTTTTCTTCCACAAAAATCCTGAAGCACATGGGATTATTAGTTTTGTCGCCATATTTCTCCCCCCGAAAAAAACAAAGTACACAAAACAAAACAAAGTGCACGAGTAATGTGCAAGAATCCTGTCTGCACATACTCAAGCATATCTAAGAAAGCAAATTCAAACCATGAAATCCAACAATCCGGTTGGCCTCGAAAAGAACCTTCAGGCCTACACACACAACCCTATTCTGTTGAACGGTGAAAATAATGATACCTTTCCACCCTTTCCATTGCTCCTCTAAAATTGTCATGAACCTGACAAACCCTATTACACGTTTAGTTCACTCAAGACTTCGTTTCATTTTTCCCTGGTTCCAAATGTGTTCCCCAACATGTTCTCCATAGCACCTCACTTTTATCCCATATGCTTTGGTAAATGTTGTGCTCCATTCACCTATATTCCTGGGCCAAAGGGTAAGAACTTAATACTTCAAATTAGAACCTTCTATTTTGGGGAGCCCCCACAGTATAATTTATTTTGAGTGAACAGACCAATCAAATTGACTCATTGCAAAAAAACAAATTAAAAAATTGAACTTGGGAGGCACCTCATCTAATTAATAAGAGAGGTGAATAGGACTATAACCCTTGTCCGACAGTTAAAAACCACTTATGTCACCAAGTGTGAATAGGTTAAAAAACAAGAAGAACAAGAAATGAGTGGCGGCCATATTAAAAATTTCCCCTTATGGTATCAATCATTGAGGTAACCATGTCCCACAGTTTGTGCCCCTGCCATTAGCCCAGGCCAAAAATGGTGACAAACAGTTTTGGAAATAAAAGTTGCATGCAGCCAATGAGAAGGCTCAGCTTGCCCTCGTGAGGGGTCCAGATGTTTTTTTTTCTTGAGGGGGCAGGGTTGGGATTTTTTTTTGTTTTTCCCTCTTATTCCCAATGTGTCCCCCATTACATTCCCATGAGATTCTCAAAAGGTTCCCCAAGTTGTTCCTCACAATGGTTCCCAAATAGCACCTCAGTTTTATCCCATGCCGTTTGCCCAAAGTTCAACTCTCAGGTATATCAACTGAGAAGGTGGGCTATAGAGGCTCCATTTGTCTCTATTTTGTGACTTGGGGTCCAAAGAGGTGCATCTATTGGGGAGTGCCCAATATTCCAAAAAATTGATGATGGGTCAATCAATATGGCTCCTTCAAATAAACCAAGGAAAAGAAAAAGAAAAAGTTGTGAACTCACCCATGAACTAATTAGTACCAATGTGTGCTATGTCCCACACAATTTGTTTTTTTCCCTTGTTCCCAATGTGTTCTCATCATGTTCCCATGAGGTCATATCCAAGGGTTCCTCCCAGTTCCCAAGTTGGACGTGAAGACGTTCTCAATAGCAACTCACTTTTATCCCATATGGTTTGCCCAAAGTTGAAACTCTCATGTATGTATGTAGCAAAGAAGGTAGGTGCGTGCGCCACCCATCTGCCCCCATATCACTCAATAAGTGTGAGCACATTGTTAGTTTGTTGTTTTCCACTAAGCTTCTGCTCAGGAGTCTTCAGTCAACTATCTTTTGCTCCTCTCTCTTTCCTCTTCCTCTCCCTCTCTCTCGGGTCTCTTCCTCCCCCCTCCCTCCACCCCAATCTCTCCCCTAGAACTGTCTGCTCTCCCTCCCTTGCTATCTCCATCTTTTTTACATCTTTCACGTGTCTCTCTTGTCTCTCCCATTTCTCCTCCCTGCTCACATTCTCTCTGTCTGAGTTATGTTCATGATCAGCTAGTTTTCCTTGTTCCTCAGCCTGCAATATAAGGCTTTTAAAGAGCTCAAGAAGAAGAAGAAGAACAACAACAATTTCTCTCTCTCATTTCTCCCTTGCATTCTCTATCTCCCTCAGATTCTCTGTCTGAGTATTATGTTCATGATCAGTTAGTTCTCCCTTTCAACATAAGCTCTTCAAGAGCTCAACAAAAAGGACGACAACAACAACAACAACAATAATTTCTCTCTCCACTTTCTCCCTAGATTCTCTGTTTGAGTATGTCCATGATCAGTGCTCCCTGTTCCTCCTGCAGTTTAAGCTTTTAAGATTTCAACAGAAGGAGGAGGAGGAGGAGAACAACAACAACAATAACTACAAGAAAGCTTGCAACTTAGCTGGCATATGTTAGCTGAAGGTCGAGGCTTTGAGCTTCAGGTTTGGAATTGGAGAAGAGAGGCGAATCAAATTCACACGAGAGAGAGGGAGAGAGGGAGAAGGATTGGGTCTTTTTTCTGACAAATTTGGGAGATTTTGGGTCGAGTGTTTTGGGCATTTTGAGGATTGGTTTTTGTTGGGTGGGTTGAGAATTGGATTGGGATTTCCGGAAGCTTGAGATCCATGGCTACTGCTATGATGGTGGGAAAAAGCCTGGCGGCACTAGGGACAGTGGAATCGTCCATATTCAAAGGAAGTAGTGGTGGTGGTAGCCAACTTGTGTGGGAGAAGAAGAGTGAGCTGGGTCAAGCAGCTCAGAGCTTCTTCCCAAAGGCAGTGAAACTGAGGAATGACCTACAATGGAGAGCCTGTAGTAATCACAATTCACGGCCTCCTCCTCCTCCTGCTGCTGCTTCAAACTCCTTGATTCAGCAAATCACAGAACCGCAGAAGACTTGGCAACCTTCTTCTGGCGGACCCAAGCTCACCAAAGTGGAGCAACAGAAACCCACTCAGAGCAGCAGCAGCTTACAGACTGTCAACGATTCAGGTCCTCCGCAAGTTTCCACCAAGGATTTGGTCAGCCTTCAGCTTCCAAGTAAGCCATGGATGGATGGGAATGGGGGGAAAGCTTTTCCAGGAATAGAGTTCCCTTTTGTACTTCCTTCCTCACTCGTATGTTGAGAATCATGTGTGCCTTCACTGTAGAGCAAAGGCCCAAAATCATTGCAGACTTGTTCTACTTCACCTGCAAGGCTCTCTCATATCTCTTTCTATGTCTCTGTCTCTGTCTCCCTCTGTGGGTCTGTCTCTTTCTCTGTCTCTGTGTGTCTTCATTGATCATTGTCCATATCCACAGACAGTAAAAACACCGAGCAACTTTGAATGCAGGGAAAAACAAACAAACATGGTTTTCTTCTCTTGTGCAGCACAAGTTTGTGATAATGGAACATGGTTCCTCCATCATGTCCACCATGTGGGTTCCTCATGGTGGGACTGAGGAAATGCTGATTGTTGCAGTAGTAGTGGTATCAGCCATTCTATCTACCCATGTCAATTCCACTGCCATGAAAACCATGACAACACAGTTTGGTCATCAAGTAGATAGTGTCAATATGACAAACGATTAGGTCATCAACCTTAGAGTACCTTACCTGCACCATCATCATCATCTCTCATTCTGCCTTCAGTAGCTTCTTCTTCTTCCAGATGAGTTTTTGTTTTTCAAGCTCTTTGGAACCCTAAGAACAGAGGAAGAAGGAACAGGCAGCAAGTAAGATTAATCAGTTACAGCAAACATGGTCACATGTAGTAATGGCAGGCATCTGTGGTTTTTTGTGGTTTTTTTACCTTTGCAGGACCTTTGTCAATTATGGATTTAGCACTACCTCCGAGGCATGGATCTGACTTGCGTGTGGCATATCAGGTAGGCGATGGAAATTCCCAATGGAGTGTTGATGTTTTTCACACATGACCATTTCTCTTGATGTTTTTTACGCATGACCATGCATCTACAATTGCATTGGAATATGGGCAAGTACAAGCACAACTTAGTTAGATCTTATGTGAGAGAGAACCTGCAACTCCCCGATTCTTTCTTACACACCCAAGAGTATTCTTATGCCCATGTTTGAGATGCTAGCTACTGATGTTGTTCTGTTGGTTGATACTTGGACTTTCTTTGTTTTTTCAATTTTGGGTGCTGTATTTGGCAGGGAGTTCCTGGGGCATACAGTGAGGCAGCAGCTGCCAAGGCATATCCACAATGTGAAGCTGTTCCATGTGAGCAGTTTGATGCTGCTTTCCAGGTAGACTGTTGCAGATTCATTCATATAACTTGGCTACTCGTATCACCCAGTATTCACAATTCCTGGATTTCTGTCCATACTCTGTGTACTCCTCCACTTAAGCTTCGCAAGAAACATGTCTAGAAAACTGAAGCCATTTCTTCAGAATCCATCTTCACAGCTCAACTTTGCTGCTGTCAATGTCAGTGATCTGCTGCACTCTCTTCAGAAGTTGTGCCTGAATTATTGAGGGTGGAAATCAATTGTGTGGTTTTAGGCAGTGGAGCTGTGGTTAGTGGACAGAGCAGTACTACCGATAGAGAATTCTCTGGGTGGAAGTATTCACCGAAATTATGACCTTCTCCTACGCCACCGCTTGCATATAGTAGGGGAAGTCCAACTAGCAATCCATCATTGTCTGTTAGCACTTCCAGGTGTAAGGAAGGAACAATTGCGACGAGTTGTCAGCCATCCACAGGTATGTTTGTTTATTTATTTTTGGCTCTCACCCACCCACCCACCTGCATATCCTGAACAGACATTCTCAGCAGTGGAATGAATCCACACTGTCAAAAGAGTTCTATACAGTCTTGTGTATACCATACCTATGACTGATGTTTAACACTTCTTTGTCAAATATTATTTATTTGAAAAAACAAGGTTTGGCAGTTTCAAATTTAATTTGAACAGCTGAGGAATAAGTATGAAAAATATGTCTGTTGTTCTGCATTTGTAATAGTAACCCAATGGTTTTCAATTTTCAACGATTTCAGCAACTATCAATAAAATTTTCTCTATTTTGTGAATAGATCTTTTCCAAATTATTTTGTGTCAAACATAAGTCGTAGCTACAGTAATCAGTAGCCTGAATAACACTTTGGTTGTCGGTGTGATGACACAGGCACTTGCTCAATGTGAACATACATTGTCAAAATTAGAAGGTTGTGCTCGGGAAGCTGTTGATGATACAGCAGGAGCTGCACAGGTATATAAACCCTTAAATTCCAGCAGATTTTATTTTATTTCCAAAAATTCAGCCTGATCAGGATTTCAGTATCCCAGTACCACAAACTTATTTTCCTCTTTCGAGGTCCCTTCCATCACACCAAGGTTCTCACATAAAGCAAAATCCATTTGATGGAATTTACACTAGAACCACCAATTCATGTTGTCATTCGTAGTCCATGAAACTTGGGAATGCTGTAGGGTTGGGAATTGTTTACATCACAATTGGCTTGATGCTGCGGTGGGATTGGGGATGCAGTTCATTTCTGCTCATAATCTGCGGGACACAGGAGCTGTTGCAAGTGCTCGTGCAGCTGAGATTTATGGTCTCGAGATTTTAATGGATGGGATCCAGGTGCATTTTTCTTTATGGATTCATGCACATTATTATTGGTCTAGTAATTTGAAGAGCCATAAATATGGTTTTTTAATGACTAACCCAATGAACATTGCTATAGGTTGAGTTTGCTATACTAGCTAACATCTAGCATTGCCAAGTGGTTTTTCCTGGCAAATTTTCGCTATTTTGTGAATTGTTTTGAGAAAATCTTGGAAAAATGTGTTTTCTGCGTGTGTAAAATGTGCTTTTTCAACAAAAATTTCATTACTTGTTCAAAATAAAAAAAATTGACAGTCATAAATAAGTGAACTTCATGTAACATTGAATCACTTTGGGCAACAGTGTTCTCTGACAAATCCCCGGAATAAAATTCCAAAGTTTCACAAATGAGATCATGGTTACCAACATTCAATACTTGGTTTGGTTTTGATGCGTGATCCAATGGTGCTTTGATGTGTGCCATCCATCTCCTGGTGTTATTCCTAATGATGTTGAGAGTAGCTTGTCAATGGTGTGTTGAAAGTGAAAATTCTGGTCATTTTGTTTTGTTTTGTTTTGGCTTATTTGATGGTTGGTTGGTTTGCGGTGGTGCAGGATGATTGTGACAATGTCACCCGCTTTCTAATGCTGGCAAGGGAGCCCATTATTCCAAGAAATGACCGGCCCTTTAAGGTGTTGTTACTATTCTCACAGCTCTGCCAATTGGCATTTTCCAGTTGGTTTTCATTTTTAGAATGAATGCCATCTTGCTTCCAACAGACCTTACTTTACCCTAGGGTCAGTTTTGTCCTTAAATAATCCTTTAAATATTGAAATGGAATTTTCTGAAAATATGACACTGAGGTGATGAAAACTATCATAATTATGACAGGCTACAATATGGACAATTTAGCTACTCAGATGACAGTATTATACTAGACTAATAATTCTAGATCACAAAAAACATAATAATTTCCAAAGCTAAAATATGAAATTGATATTTTTTTTCAAAGAAATTAGTTATTGATTTTCTCAATGTGGAAGCTGACCTTAGGCCATGGTTATTGGCCATATAACTTAATTTGCGCTTTTACTTTTGCTGCAGACTAGTATTGTATTTACATTGGAAGAGGGTCCTGGAGTTTTATTCAGAGCTCTTGCTGTATTTTCACTCCGAAATATTAACCTGACAAAGGTATAATTGTCCCACTTCTCTGAGTTTGATTTTGTTGGGTACAGTATTATTAATTTTCCACATCAACCTTTTTCAGGTTATCAGAAATGCACTAGTAGAAATTGCTTAAGTTCTTATGAAGGTGTAAGTAGCTTATGCTTTTGTGGATTTGCAGATTGAAAGCCGACCTCAACGAAAGCGGCCTCTGCGCATAGTTGATGACAGCAACAATGGCACTGCCAAGTATGTACTCTACTCTACTCTACTTCTCTTATCTAATTCAGCATTTCCCATAAATCTTAGGGTTAACATTATGAAATCTTGACCATCCGGGTGAGTCACACTACAAAGATATTCTATTGGAACTAATTATCAAATTGAGGAGGTGTTTTGTGTGATCATTAATATTGGGAGATTGTTAGAGTTAGTACTGTTGTCCAAGAAAGCTGCAACATGGGTCTGTTGCTTGTTTTTATCTAAGTTGCAGCATAGAGGGCTCAGGAGCAAGTTTCATGGCAGACCTTTGTGAATTGAAATGTAAAGGTAATACATGGGTTAATGTTGAGAGATCCGAGTGAGTATTTAGTGTGTTTATTTGGTTTTGCATGGGGGTATTACCAGGTATTTTGACTACCTATTTTACATTGATTTTGAGGCGTCAATGGCTGACTCACGAGCACAAAATGCCCTTGGGCATCTACAGGTACTGTGGATGTCTTGCTGGCCACCTTCCCTTACCATACTCCTAAGAACTGACCTTTCTTCAATTACATGCATGGTATGCTGTATAGTCTAAGGCTCTCCATTTGTTATGGTTGTAGCGAGCTTAAATACCTTCTCAATTGGTGGGGGGGGGGACACCCATAACACCCGAAATGGTTGTAAGCTCAGGATGAAGTCAGCATAACCCCAGATAAAAAATTAAGTGTCAGTTTCTGATGCATCATGTTTTAACCATCTGGAAGGTTAGCACTGACTAGCTATTGTGCTCTGACTTATGCAGGAGTTTGCAATTTTTCTGAGGGTTTTGGGCAGTTATCCCATGGACATGAGCCCTATGAGAGCATGAGGCACACCCTGGGTTTGATTTATATGCTTATTGGATCCTGAAGAAGGGCTTCAACTTACCAGCTAATTCTGCCAGATACAGTCTATTCTACATTGCCATGCCCATACTATAAAGATGGGTGTAAGATGGCTCCTTGAGTTCTCTCAATATTGTACTCTAATCTGTGCACCCTATCTAAAAGAGTTTCAGCCACAATTTTTGGTGACAAACTTTAATGGTCAGTTCATCTTCAAGTGCAACAACATTTTGATCATGGACAAGTTTGACTCTTCCTTGCAGAGTTTCCTACTAAAGATTGCCACCAAACTGAAATAAAATTTCCTCATGTTGGTCATGAAGGTTATAGACACCGCAACATGACAAGTGTTCGAATCCTTAATCTGCTACCCTACATAGAAGATGATGCCAGAAATTTGCTATTGTCTTTTAACACTATTGACTAGAGTGTTTTCTTGGCACTTGCAGCACACCCATATCTTGGGCAATTGCATAAGCATCTTGTATTGGGCATTTCCTTCTCAAACCCACAATGCTTTTAAGAGGCCATTACCACCAGTTTATCCGCCATTTAAAAACTATAGATGTAACAAAAATTATTAGCAATTGACAAGGTATCTATTATTAATTAGTTAGGGGTGCATCCCAAATTTCAATTTTGTTTTTGTTTTGCATTAAGCCACTTTGATTTGCCCATCACAAAAAACATATTCTGAAACTTTGGGACACTTCCCCAAATAAAACTTTGGGCTCCTTGAATGGAATTATTAAGGTGTTGTCCTTTTGCCCACCTAGATTGGTTATGAGAATTCAACTTTGGGCAAATGTTATGGGATAAAGTGTGATGCTATCAAGAATATCTTGGGGAACACATACTAGGAAGTTGGGAAACAAGTTGCAAACACATTGGGAACATGTTGGGAATGCATAGGGAACTTGATATGAACACATTGAGAACTTCATGGGAACTTGGTGAGAACACAATGATCTTCAATCCCAAGAATTCGAACCTTCCCCCTTCCTGAATTCTTGAAGGAAAAAATATCACCTCAAGAATTTATGTTCTCAACCAGGGGTATCCCCCCATTTTTGTGATGTAGCCAAGGTGGTGGTCATCCATAAGCCAATTTAGCCAAATTTGATTATTAGAAAACATGAAAGGGAACTTTGAACATCCTTACATTTTTACTAACTACTAGAACACTATGTAGAAATGTTGCAAATTTAAACTATTTTTTTGAATTTTGATGCTTCATTTAAAGAAATCATTGAACCTGTGACAAAACATTCAAAATTTTGCATTATTTCAAAGATTTCACAATAGTGGAAAATTTTGCACCAAAAAAAATGTCTATTCCAACCTATGTGCATCACCTATTTTTGTGTACATTAATAACAATGTTGAGCAAATATGTTGATTTTTACATCAATTAGGTGAAGATAAATACAAAATTTCAAATTCATGTATCAATGGATCATTTGATTAGTCAAATTAATTTTATTTTAAAAATAACATTTCAAAAAAAATTACAATGATAAGTATATTGAAAAAAAAAGTAGGTAGTTAGATGCTAACCTAGCCTATCTACTCAACCTATTTAATCTGGCCTTTTAAACATGAACATAGGTTGCAAATATTGAATATGTAACCTTCTTGATAAACCAAGTTATTACCAATGGACTACAACTTCATAAGTTGTTAGTTCTTATCAACTTTTTTATTTAACATCTTACATTGTATATAGTAAATTTATATAAATAAATAAAATAAAAATTAAAAATAATTTAATATGTAATTTAATGAGTAGAAAGTGTATTGGCCATTTTACTACCTACCAACCTAAACATAACCTAACTTACCTATCCACCCATGCACCCACCTACCAACGTAATTTTAACCTTGCTTACATGCTCACTCACTCACCTACCATAGTAGCTAATTTAGAATGACTTAAATGTTTTTAATATGGTATCTAGGTAGGTAGGTAGGGTAAGATAGGTATCAAAATATTTAACCTACCTATTACCTACTTATTTACCTAGGTACATAGGTAGGTCCTGATTATGGTACTTAAATATAGGTAGGTAGGTAGGTAGGTAGGTAGGGTGTCATTTTGGTTTGACAAAATGTTTTATTTGATTAAAAATCCATTGGTCATCTTGACTAATGATATTCTTTTTGTTTGTCCAACTTGACCAAATGTTCCATTTGATTAGATCCTATTGTCCATGTTGATCAATGATATATTTTTTGTTCAACTTGATTGGATGTTCCATTTGATAAGTGGTCAAATGGGTCGTCATGAATACAATAAGTACAATGTCCACTCATATAATGGACCTCTTGTCAAAATAGACGTTTTTCACTAATTAAAAAAAGACCAAATAAATCATCTTAGACAACTTGAAAAGCCATGTCTTTCTACTAATGAAAAAACTTTAGAACCTTGAACAAAAACACAATACTAGATAGGATGCCTTTGAAGGAACTTTCATATTTTGCAAAGGTTGAGTTACTTTGAAAGAACCTATGAAAAATATGCAACCAATTTTCATATATTTGGGAAGTTGGGTTTCTTTGAAAAAACCTCCCAAAAAAAAAGGCAAGTGGTTTTCATATTTTGCGAAGTTAAGGTTCTTTGAAAGAACCTTGGAAAAACTTAAGGGGATTTTCAAACTTCTTGCACATCAAGGTTTTTACAAATATTTTCAAGCTTTTTTAGGTGTCGAAATGGAATTGAGGTTGAATTTTTAAAAATTGAGGTTGCCAGTTTAAAACAAGGGGTGGATATTGGGTTTCTACAAAGTGCCAAGTCAAAGGCAAAGATTTAGCAAAATGGGAACCACCAAATATATGCATATATATATATATATGACCTAAAAGCATGCATTTAATTTTTTTAAAATCAATATATTAATTCTAGTGACAATGATTCATTGGACTTGGTTGAAGTAAGATAATTTAGGTTTTATTAGTCTTTTTTCTGGGGGGGAGTCATCATTTGGACAGTTCCAAATTGGAGCTTAGACCATTCTTAAGGAAAAGAGACATGGAAAGGTGTCTGTTTGGATTTGTGTCTTTTTTTTTTTTTTCCCACCATCACATTCATGAACATATTTTCAATATTTTTTTCACCAATTTGTATCTCATTTTTGAAAATTGAATCTTAATCCAATTATGAAACTCAATTCACTTTAGTTAGAAATAAATTAAAATTTCAATCAATGTATTTGAATTAAATTTAAGAATTTGAATTGAATTGAATTTAATCTGAATTGAATTGACATTCAATTGAATTCAAGTTGTATACAATGTGATTCAATATTTTCATTCAAATGAATGTTACTTTCCATGAAATTATTTTATTTTTTTCACAAGTCCCAAGTTTATTATTCCTCCACACAAATATCACCATATTATATGACCTTATAACTTTGAATGGCCTATTGTCCATATTTGCAAGAACTATGCCATAAAAATGTTCTTCCTGATTTTTACATTTTACAAAAGTGGCACAAACCTTTGCTTAAAAGAAAAATTAACTGTAAAACCTTGAGTTTCCAACTTGAAGTGATTTTCTTTTTGGAAGAAATTTTGACACTTGCCAATAAAAAATTTTTGGGGAAAAATTGGAAATTTCCCTTTTCTGAGTATAAGTTTAAGAAAAAATGGCTTTTTTCTTTCTCTCTTTTTAGTGTCCTCTTCCCTCCCAATTTGCCTTTTTATTTTTCAGTTACATACATTACACATAAAAAACTCTATATGTTGTCATGAATTTATTAAACATCCAGAATTTTATTTTATTTCATTTCATTTCAATCAATAACCCTGAACTCAAACTCAAACCTGAACTGCTCACTTGTTATTATAAATAAATAAAATTCGCCATGCTTGAATGCGTATGAAAAAAACCTCCATCTTATCAAGAGGTTTCCACATATTTCAAAGTTTGTTCAGGAGCTTTACTCATAGGGTTCCATAAATTTTTAAAATCTAACTTAAGACTGTAGGATCTCTTAAAAACAGAGAACTGGCCAACACTGTGACCCAACCACTCATCAAATAGCACATGGCTTTGTGAAAACTGTTTTTGGTGTCAATTTTTGACCTAAATTTCATTAGGTTAGGGTTTGAGTATGCTTATTGTATACCCTTTTGGGAGTAATCAATTAATTTAAAATGAAGAAATTTTTCACGTTTTGAAATTTATTTTTTTCTAAAAGATTAAATTCAATGTCAGAATGCAATAATCAAAGTGTTTATTCATATTTGACTACAAATATACAAACATTTTGATCCTCCCTAGCTTCTTTTGACACCTCAATTTTATCCCATACATTTGCCCAAAGTTCTCCCCCTCTCACCCATAGCTGGGCCAAAGGGGGACACAATGCATCCTCTCATAGAAACATTTATTTTGGGGAGCTTTCAAATTTTCAGTTTTCTTTTGTGATGGGCCAAGCAAAATGACTCATTGCAATAAAAAGAAGGGAAAAAAAAAGGAACTTGAGAGGCACACCCATGCAGTTAATAAAACTAACAAAGTTTAAGGTTTAAGTTATACTTACCTTCTTTTTTTGACTTGGGTGCCAAAATATATTTCAGTTACGGATGGGTACTTTCTAGGGTTTTGAATGGGGTATAATTTTTCAAATTTACATATAGCTGAGTACGCATTTCATTAGGGTATATTCATTTTTTAAAAATAAGTTAAGAAAAATATTATACCTTATTTTTACTTGACACCTATATCTAGGTGAAAAAGATATACCCATACAACACTGCCTTGCATCATCATACACCTTGCAATTGACTAGTTCAAGAGATTTAGATTTATCATAGGTAGATCCCAACCAGCTACCCCAAAAGGGTTTTGTGGTGGTTGTGCTAGTCAATATGACTAGTTGAGATCACCAAACAAGTAAAAGGTACATAAAAATTAAAAACCCAATCTATATCATACCCCTTTTCGACTAATTATTAATATGGAATATTTATAATCTGAAATCGATTTTTTTAAAAAGAGTTATGTGGTTAGCCTTTCCTTTCAACAGGTTATACAAAGAGAAAGTAAAATACTTGCTTGTTTTCAAGCAGAATGACATGAAAGGGCAAGGTAGTCGCATGCCTTAGAGACCGGGGTAAGACCATGCTTTGTAAGGTACGTCCAAATACTAAGGAACAATTAGGTCAGATTTTATATGAGGGTAAAGCTTTAGGGGAAGGGCATTCCCAAAATAAGAAGCCTACTGCACTGAGGTGATAGCTGTGTCCGGCCTTGCATTTTGGAAACATCCCACACACATGGACTTGACCCATGTAAAGTATGAGGTGAATGGTTCTTATGTAGGGTAAAGTGTTAGGGTGAGGACATTCCCAACATAAGAAGCCGAGGTCAAGTGATAGTTGAATTTGGCCTCCCATTTTGGAAATGTTCCTCTCACCCATGGACTTTGCCCATTGTAGAAGGATGAGGTGAATACTATGATAAACCTAAACATACATAGATTAATAGTCATAGGAGGGGTGAGGGTTCTTACATGTAGACCTTTAGAGTGAGGGCCAGAGTGAATTAGCACCCACCAATGCACCAGTTGGCCGTTCTGTCCACTGGATGGGTTGCGTTTTTTCATTGGGCGCCGGATGGGGTTCGTGGCTGGCCTTTTCTTTTTGCTGCTGTCCTTTGTTCTTTTTTTTTTTTTGGTTCCTGCTCGTTTTTCCCTGGACCTGACCTCACACATAGCTACCCTGTTCACTTTTCTACCTAGCTACTGCACTCACCACCTACCCTACTAACCTAGCTACTGTACTTA
>Ga0116227_10000094_pt1 | contig 145719 bp, 105 predicted proteins | sample S1TSphgellanicum_FD_89693 | JGI IMG/M metagenome (GOLD analysis project Ga0116227, IMG submission 89693) | Host-associated microbial communities from peat moss isolated from Minnesota, USA - S1T2_Fb - Sphagnum magellanicum MG | ecosystem: Host-associated > Plants > Peat moss > Unclassified...
AATACTATAGGGAGTAAGGTGGTGGCTTACTCCCGAGTCCGGGCCGTGGTGAGTCTTGTGTGTCCAAGTGCCCGTGGCAAGTCCCAACACCCAAGGGTGTCCCGAATGCTAAACTAACCCTTTGTGGGTTGTTTTTGGATGCAGATTCACACGAGCTAAACTAATCCTTCTTCCTAGTCTAATCCATGGGCTCCCAACTTGACCCTCTACCCCTTTTTAGAGTTGGAAGCTAGGAACGTGCTACTAAGTCACAATTTCCGCAACTTGATTTTGTGAAACCCTCAAGTGGGTTTCACCCCGTGACTTGGGAGCGTGTCACCAACCCTGAGCAGAAGGAACATTTTATGCCACAATTTTCTGTCCTATGAAGCATTTTGCACTTGGCACATTTTGGCCGTGCTTCATTCAACCTTGGACAGGTGGTGGCCATATGGTCCCCTCCTTTGCAGATTTGGCATCCTCCAAACACGATGGAAGACGATGATGCTTCTAGATTCGGCACAGTCCCCTTGAAGAAATTGATGAAGGTATTGTTTAGAACAGTGACATGTTTCTCCATGATGGTCTGGGAGGACTCCTCTTCTTGTTCCTCTTTTAGAGGTTCATACAAAATCTCCCCAAGTTCACCCAGAACTCTCTCCACTTTTGTCGCAGCACCAACCAATTCTTCAATGTCTGCAAACGTTCTCACCACACACAATTTCCGAATCTCTGGCCTCAACCTGGCCAAGAATCTCCTCTTCTGCTCGGCGTCTTGTAGCCGGCCCTTTTGAAACAATTTGTCGAGACATTCAAAATACTTAGGTTCTTGCTTGATGGCATCCAACTTCATCCTGATGTCATCAGCATCAACATCCCCATACTTTTGTACTATCAGCGTCTTTAGTTCCACCCAATCGGCGGGTGCCGGTTGCAACCTCTTGAACCATTCCTTGGCGTGACCCCTCAGATTCAACTTGGCAATCTTGAAGAGCTTGTTTCCATTCAGGTCTCACACCTCAGCAGCCATGGTGAGTCACTCTGCCCAATCATTAACATCTTCATGGTCTCGTCCCCAGAACAGCTCATTCATACCCTGGGGACTGGTCATTTCGCAAATATGCAACAACAAACAAAAATTGCAATACCACCTAGAACACACAGTCCTTAAACAACAAACAGGTGTCAAGAGAATCAACAAGTTTCTCAGCCTCTGCAGCTCAATTCTGACTCTTGAGAAAAACAGATGTCATTCGAGCTACACATCAAACTCAAACTAAGCTCCCTCAACCACTGGTCTCAAAGGTGCAAAATTAGATGGAAAAATAGAAAAACACTGCTCATCTACGGATTCCTGTTGGAACTGCCACTTCCCTTCTGGATTGCGCCACACTCTCCAGCTTATGAGACGAGACCTCGATCCAGCATGTTCCACCTTAACAAGACGATCTCTAGTTTGGAACAGATCCTCCACACCAGGGATGTAAAATCTGGCAAAATGGTTAGGTGAGATAACAACCTTGGGAATCCAAATGTCTCCCAACCTCGGCACACCACGCTGTCTCTCAGCGAACATAGGCGTTACTCTACGCAAGGTACGAAGTGTAATAATATTATGTTTATAGCTGTGAGACTGACACCCATCCCTTTGTTCCATTTCTCACCTTCAACCAAACCTCAGCGCGCGTATGAAAGCCACTATGAGCTATCTCTACTGCTACGTCTCCGATTCGGGCTTCCTCTAGATCTATTCCTACAAGTGTTATCACACCAAAACCCAGGAAACGCAGCACTACCGCTCCTCTCTGTGGTTCACCCTAAGTAATCAGATAATCAAACCCATTAATGATTCGTTGTTCACGAACATCCTGCGTTAATTCTTCTTCTCCTACCTCATTTGCACCAGATGAAGACATGATACATTCTACCTAGACCTCTACAGGTTCTATCGAAACTACCAAACCGGCTCTGATACCAAAAAGGAGAATGCTTAACTTAAACAAACACCCTGCTGCCTACTGGATCTATACACGATCTACAGTTCCTAGGGTTCTGACTCCACTTCTGATCTTTCCTTCCTAGTCATGAGCATTCACCTACAAACACCCTACAAACTTTTGCTCACACACACAGCTTGTGCTCATGGGCTTCCATGCTAACACATTCAACAGATCTCTAGCTTTGGATCTCACTTTATTCTTCTTTCAGACAATGCCACATGAAAACAAAATGCAATTCCTTAGCCGAGCTACTGGCGCAACGGAAAAAAAATCAGTAACCAGCCAAGAATGCTAGCAACTAGCAGATCTCCTTTACTGCCTATACATCTTCTAAGCTCCTCAACCACAGTCAGTGTTCCTCTCCTCTACTGGCTATTCTGCAGAAAAATTAAGGACCCCCTTCCATAGCTCATCTCTTCAGCACCTCCTAACTGCCTCAGCTCATAATTGCAGCTCCATTCCTCACCATAATTCGGCGTCGCCTCTACCACACATGATCAGCCTCCATGCTCATTCAGTAGCAGCCGCCATTCATTCCTTCTTATACAACATCTCACACACACCCAGAGAGAGATTTCCCATGCACTTCCATGCAGTAGTAATGGAGAGACAGCTGCCACAAAAAGAAATGGCTAATAAAGCAAACTTAACTTCCAAGATCAGGAAGTGTTCACACTGGCGTGGCGACTTTATTTCGTGTTACACCTGGTCTTCTTGGTGCTTACTGGGTTTAGGGGAGCTCAGTATGTGATCCTGCATAGTAAAGATGGATGAAGAAAATCCAACATGTACTGGTTTGACTTAGGAAAATAGGTTTTGGCTCAGCATAACTGCGCAGGTTACTGTGGCGAGGCGCAACAGTGGCGTGCACATGCAAAAAAGAGTGTAATAAATATGATCTAACTATTGCTCAGTGTTTCGTTTCTGATTGGGCCATCATAATGATTGGTCCATGTGGTTTGCTATTAGTAGTCCCCCCACCTATTTGTTGTTTCAGTTTCAGTTTTATGGGTGGGGTTGAACAAGAGTACATAACTAAACTTGGATGTGAAAAAAAAGGGTCACATACTGAGCACTGCTGGAGATGCTTTAAGGTCCTTACCAATGTTGGTCAGTTATTGAGAAAACACCCAGTTATCAACCAGGTTATTATTAAACTTTCTAATTCTTGTTTGTGGTTATGTAATAACAAAATAATTATTGCAAATTATAATTGCAATAATAGTATTATGGTTTGAGATAATAATATGTATAAAAATGAGGAATAAAATAATTAGTTTCATAGATTTTATAACGAGAATCTTTTGACTAGAGCATAAGGGTTGATTATGAATAATTTAAATAATTATTTTAGGTTATTAATAATGGGAGATCAAGTATGTAAACTTGATCAAATCTTAGATTCCAAATAATGTAAAACTTATTATAAGTGACATGTGACGATTCGCTTGATAAATGGGATTAGATGTAAATGAATGTGATTAACTATTCATTCACTTCTTTTCTTTAAGTATATAAGGGGTAGTGATTGGAGCTTTGGGCCCATAATTTTGCATTCAATAATTTCATGTTGTTAGTTGTTATCAAGACTTGTAAAAATATCATATATGAATGGAAAGCCTTAACAAAATAAAATGTGAAGATTATTGTGAACACCATTGTGAAAACTTTGGTGAATGATGTATTATGTCATGAATTGATCAATTGCGTGCAAGACTATCCAATCTCTCTATTGAAGGAAGGTAGTTTGTTTTGTTTTGTTCTGATTTATTTTATTTTGTTTTGTTTTGTAATTATGATATCCATTGAACTAAGATGCTTCAGATCATGTTAATGGTGTTTTAGAAAGCTCTCAATGAAAAGGGGTGCATGGGCTTAATTCCATGATGTTTGGATGTGCGGCGCAAAAGTTTTTGAATATTGACTGACTTTTTCACTGAAAATTAAACTAAATTGTAGCTGAAAATTTCAGAAGAATTGGAATGTGCCTTTGGTGTTGTTGGAAAGACCTTGATGAGCAAGATTTAATGGAATTTATTTGGTAAAATTTGGATTCAAAATGTGGGAAAATATTGTTTTTAAAGTGATTTTTGTCGCTGAAAATTCAAATAAATTCAAAAAATCCAAGTTTTGGAAGGAAAAATTAGTTGAGGACATGGTGACACTTGAAGACTTACCATTCAATTCAAGCATGATTTCCTTTCATATTGGGCTATTCAAAAAATCAATACATACATTACAAAACAATGTTCACATGTTGAGTTCCCTTATTTGTAACCGGTTCACACTTGGGCCAATGGCACATGCCACACGAGTGTGTATGAAAAAAGAATTGTCCAAATTTTGTAATTTATAGCACATTCTATCAAGTAAGCCATCATGAAATGAGGCCTTGTGCACCATAAACAGCCCACAAACGAACGTTATAATGCCAGGAAAGCCTTGGGAATCCAAGTTGGATGGATGGTGTGTGAACAAGAATTTATTTTATTTTTTGTTGTCGGATCCTTGTCTTATAACCTAACCACAACAATTAGTTAAAGTACAATATATCACCCCCAACATCTTGTAACCTACTCCAAGTTCCAACATAGGTTATTAAAAAATATGTGAAGATTTTAAATATGAATATGAATGGTAAATGGTTAGGAAACAATTTTTTTGTTGGATTCCAATTCCCTAGCTAACCATGGTGGTTAGTTCAATTTGTAGGTTGTTAGTAAAAACAACCATTATCTATGTATAAATCATCTACTTACTTAGTAATTATCTATTTTCTTACTTATTTATTTATATATGAAACTTATTTCTTTACAAAATTGGTTACGAAAGTGAAACCAAATATTAACTCAGTTGAAGTTCATCCACAATTGAGTAATACCAGGCATCCAATGGATGGTGCACTAGTGGGCGTTAGGTCAAGAGTGGGCATTCCATTTTACAAAACCCTCCACAAACAACAAAGGAAAAAAAAATACCTTGGGTAAGTTGCATTACACAAAAATGGGCGAAACAAAATGTTTGGTATCCATTAGAAGGTCATGTGAAGTCCATTAAAATAGAAACATTTTCATGTATAATTAGAGCATCCAATTGGGCTTCACCATGATAACCACCATGTGTTTCCAATTTAGTATGTTCAATATTTATCATCCATCCTTATGGATGTATTTAAAGGGGAAAGGCATTATTTCACAAGACATTTGTTTTAACCGTTGTTATTTTGAACTTATCATAAAGGGCATAGATGTTAAGTGAAGATACATTAGGTTTTTAAATTTATAATCTTGACAATTTGGGTTTATTGATTTTTCATGTATTGAACAGACTACAAACAAACAGAGGGTATATTCCATATTTTTTCCAAATGATGTGCAAAAGCATAGAGAGTGTAACTTGCTGAATAAATAAATTAAAAAAAAATTTACTTAAATATAAATAAGGTGCTTTGAATTGGATTATGAGAATCCATTTTAAATTATTATTTTAAGTTTAGTAAAATATTTTATTATTTCATAGCATACCAAAAAATATATCTTTTTATTTTAAGTGTTTCATAAAATACACAATGAGTAACTTTGAATAGACTATATAGCAATTCAACTTTCATTTGGTCTCACATTTTCATAGATGTTGTTAAAACCACAATATGGACTATGACTTCAATTCTTTTGAGAAACATAATCATGAAAGATTTTTTATTTTAACTATTGTCGTCTTAAATTTGCTTTAAAGGCCAAAGCAATTAAATGATTATGATTAAGTTTTTTTTTTTCAATTCTAAAATATCAAATTTTTGCAATATTTTCCAAATTATTGGCAAAACTAGTTGAATGTACATTAAAATTAAAAATTTCCAAAAATATCTCAATTTTTTTGTCAAAGAAACAACAAAACTTATCCCCAAAAAAACACATTGATTGCACGATAGGTTTCTTCATATATTGGTAATTAAAATGTAAACCATTTGGGTTTATTGGCTTTGCATGTAATGAAAAGATAAGGAAATGATGTAGTGTTTTTTTGGTCCCACATTTTGAACAATTTTCATAAGGTGCGGTTGTGAGTTCAATTTTTTTGAAAACTTGATTGAACATTTCATGTTTTTAAAATTATTTTTTGTTTGAACTTGCCCAAGGGGGTGAAACCATTAAATAATGATGATGAATTTTCAGTTAATTGTCAAGTGGCAATTAAAAATGTGGACAATTTTGGTTTGATTTGTATAATTTGAAATTCAGTATGTTAATTAAAAATGTGGACCATTTGGGTTTGTATTATATTATGTGAAATTAAGGTTTGTTAATTATAGCAAGACATTTGGGTATTATTATATTGCATTTCAAATTAAGGTTTTTTGTTGCATTTTTTGTTTTTCTTTTTTTTGTTGTTTTCTTCAACAATTTGTGAAAAAATCTTGAATTGTAAAGCTATGTTAATGTGTGTCTTTTGGAAATGGTGGCATTAAAGACTTTGTGCTTGAAGGTGCAATTTTAAACATTCTTGAAATATGGAAGATTTTGATTAATTTGCCAAGTGAATTTTTATTTTTGAATGAAAGCACAGTAAAGTGTACTTGCTAATTTACTTGTCAAATGAACAAAAAATAAGACCAAAACCCATCATAAAATTGTTATACATTCAATTTTTTTAGTTGAATGATATATAACAAGATACTTCTTTTATTATTACACATTAATTTTTAATTTTGCATTGTAAAAGTAAGTTTCAAGTAGACTTTTCTAAATGCAAGTACCGTTTAAAACCTACTTTCTAAAGTATAAGATTTGATTCAAATATGTGTCAAGTATATTCTACCAAAGAGAAAATAGATTTGTTTTTTGGTGATGCCCTTGAATATACAATGATATTTATATTATAAATTTATACATGTATATTTTATAAAAAAATCAATGAAAAAGTAAGTTTAAACATCATATTAACTAGTCAATTTCAGACGTATTTATTCCCTACTTTTATTATTCCAAAGTTTTTGAAATTTTGTAATTGATTTACAATAAACCCAATTGAGGGCTCAATAATTTCAAAATAAATTTTAAGTAAAATTTGAATATACTTTCTTGTGTTTTCATGAAAAACTGCCTCTTTTTAAAACTTGTATTTTGTTGTCAACTTTTTTTATATACTAATTTACCATGCTTTCACTCGTTTATTTTTTGCTCAAAAGAAACATGGGGTGGTGGTGGAATTACAAATCCATAAACACCACCTTTTTTTTCTCCTTAATTTTCATTTGTAAATGGATTTGGTGTTATAACTTTTATTTTTCTAATGTGGTTGCATGAACATCATTCATTGAAATTTGATGTGTAGAAAATCTATTATATAAACTATTATACCCCATGTTATTATAAGTTATGTAACCCTAAACTAGGGTATAGCCTAAAATAATTAGAAATAATCTAAGGTATAGCCTATAATAACATAAAATAAAAATACTTATAATGACCTACGGTGGAATAACCTAAAATAAATATAAAAATATAAAATAACCAAAAACATACAAAAAATCATGTCCATACCAACCCATGTGTTTGTAATTTGTGTCCAAATAAACCATTTTTGTAAAAAATACCAATGTGACTATCTTATGTGGCACCATACAAAAATAACTTAAAGTCGCATATGTTTGATTGATTCATTATTCATTAATGTGTAGAAAAAAAAAAATCAATATGATAACAACATAAGTTGATGTGATGATGACCTATTGGATAGTGATGACCTATTGGATGGGGGTGTAGTCACAATAACACATACCATAGCAAGTGTATCATTTATTTAGTTTTTTCATGTTTTAAAGTCGTGAATTAATTTTATGTTGAAATTGTAAGATTTTTTTTTATATAGTTGTATTTTTAATATATCATGAGAACATGTGAATTAATTTGACATTAATCCAATGAATAAAACTTCTCTGAGCATCTTGTCAATGTCAACCTCAAGATTAACTTGGTGTGAACTTGTGTATTGGGATTGCACACTCAAGCACATGGACCTTGTGAAATGTAAGTGTAAATGTGATAATTAAAAGGGCGTTATCCATGTTGGAGATCATGAAATCGCAAATAAATGAATCAGAATAAAACAAAAGCCTTGAAAGCATTGTCCAACAATACAACAGTAGGAACTTCTGTCCTGCAAAGAATTGGAGATTCATGTGGATTTGTGAATTCTGGGTGGTGGTGGGGTGCTAGTAGTGTTGGAGGAGATGGTTATGGTGCAAATGAAGACTCTTCTGTATGCCTCTTTTTGGATCTGCTGTCACACAGGGTCCATAGAAACCCTAACTCGGTATGTTTTCTGCCGCATTTCTTGCAGTGATTGTATTAACATTGATTGGGCAGTTTTAATGCTTCTTTAATTTGATAATCGTTGCATCATCTGATATTCAAATTGAGAAGCAAAATGGGTGTAATGATCAATATTTTCTACAGGTGCAACAAGTCCAGCATGGTGGATCGGAATTTGTATGTAAACCAGTGAGAGGATGACTATTTGCGAAGGGCAGGTTTGGCTTGTGAAATGATGCTATTTTAATGTTGAAGAAAGTACTTGATCCTGTCACTTGCATACAAAGACTCTGAAAGAAGTGTGGAAGTAGAAGAACCTCTCAAAACAAATGTTAGTGAGCCCACTAAATGGGAACTCTGTAGTGGATATTGTAGCTATTGACCAGTGAAATGCTACCCTTCGCTAATGAGACCAGAGCCTTTGTTTGAATGTGTGTCTGCTCTTTGCTTTCCTCCTTTTTCGTACTTCATGCTTTCTTAATTGGCAGGGATGGTTAGCCTTGACCCTTGAGGTGACAGAGTGTGCTTAGTCATTCCTGGACCTGCCCAGCTCCTTAGACCTTAAAGTTATACTCCATGTTATGTTTTGCTCAATCATCTTTTACCTGTTCAATTGCCTTCAATTTTTATTCTTGAGTGCCCTTGAAGCTTTCACTCAGATTTGATCTGCAAAACAGACAATGTAAACCCGGATGTTGTTCAATTGTTTTGAACAGGTAAAGATGATTGAGCATTGCCGATTTTGAGAAGGCTGTGGTGGCAGAATTTAGCCTCCCACAAGCAAGATTCTGCTCTCATTGTGGAGCTCTTCACAATTTCTAAGGGTACACCTGCATCTTCCATGACACTTCAATCTCCAGCTCAGGGAGATTCACTGTGGAATCAGAACATAATCTAGAGAAACAATTAGAAAATTGGAGTCATTGAACCTCTTGTCTATTTCCCTGAAGGCCCCCACCCCACTTTCAAAAACCCTAAGTGAAAAACACCAAAAGGTTTGCTCTTATATCTCTCTAAGGCTATGCTAGTTTAGCACATTTCATTGAATGTTCATTTTTACAAGAAATCATTGATTGATTTATTTGACTACTGCAGCAAAGTTTGGCTTGTGATGGTAGTCAGCTGCACTAATTTTGGATATGGCTTTTAGTGTGAAATTTATATGAAATTTTAAATATTGTATTTTTTAAAAAATATTAAATATGACCATATGAAAATGAATCAATGAATTTTTTTTCACATGTGATCATAAAAAAAAGAATGGCAATTTTATATTTTTTACATAACTTCCATAAATAAAACCTACTAACAAAATTTGTTTTCTTGCATGCAATGTAAAGCATTTCATAATTTTAAAAACTTCCTTTAAATATGTCATCTTCAAATCAATTAAGTCCTTGGGTTGGCATTCATTAAGCAGTGAAAACACTAGTTACACTATAAATGTTTAAATTGTGTGCTCTATATTCATTAAATTCATTTCAAACTTGTTCAAAGGTTTTCAAAATATATTAAAAAAACATTATTATATAAATGCATCAAAAAAATTCAACAATAACTTGAATTGTACCATTTAAAAACATGTAAAATTAAGTATTGTGTTCTTGATTTCATGGCTCATTGTAGCATCGACCCACTCTCAACAACAAGAATGCATCACCATCATCACGCACAAAAAATAACCCCATTTTGACAACAAAACAACTTCAAGCACATCAAAAGTGCCACTCGTACACAATAAAAAATCCCTCTTGGGCACTAATTAACCTAACATGTTAAACCACGTTTTGGTTAATGGAGGGATCATTTTGTTGGGTTATTGAAGATGGGGTCTTGGCTAGGTAAAGTAATCATGATTAAAGAGTTGAAGGAAAAAAACCTTTTGAGGCTGATCATATTCCTTGTATTGGATAATTTTTGGATAAGGGTTCACAATTTAATTATGATCATGTTTTTTTATATGATATTGTTTACACTATTGTATGATTCAATGAATTATTTATTAGAGAGCCTTGTTTATTTGTTTTGAGATGCGATTCAATGAGTTGAGGATGTAGATGTGATTACAATGTTGATTTGGTGTGTGAAGGATGCTTTTGTATTTCTTTGACATTTGATTCTTTTTGTTGTGAGAACATAATTTGATGGATACATAATGTTTCTTGTGGAAAGAATGATGAGATTTTTTACAAGATAGGTAGATGAATATTAGGGAATGATAGTTTCTACAAACAAAAAATTCTCTAAATAGACTAGTTTCTTAACATTGATTAGAACTTCTTAGTTGTGTTTTTGAGTCTTTTTAAAAAAATGAAAGTGTTACTTCTATGTTAAATATGAATTATTTTTATTTCTATATATTATTAGCCTAGTAAATAGTATTTTTTTTCAAATATTTTTTAAACTCACATTATTTGTCACAATCTACACTCTTGAATTGCACATGTTGGTGGTGTGAAACATAACTCAACTTTTTATTTCTCTTAATGTGTTTATAATTACCATATATGCACCTTGAGAGCTCACATGACAACCCTCTTCATTTCACTTGTTTCCTTGTATTGAAAAACATTGTGTTCAATTTGCTTGTAAGTTGTGTAAATTTTGTTGTATTTATGATACACTTTTTGATATACAATGTATTATGGATTTAGTGATGTGCACTTACATGACAATACGAGTATTAATTTGGGTGTAAGTGATTCATATCACCTATATGGTTGATGACTGCAAGGGGGCATGTCATTGGAGGAAGGTCTTTATTTGAAGAACAATTCTTTTCAAAGGTGTAAGGGTTCATTTCATGAAAAGATGAGGTGGGCATGTTTTTGCAAGAGGTTATGGACCTTTCCATATCATAATTGGGGCTCTTGATGGGTCCACAAAGTCCCAAAGGTTTTTCATTAGACGAGGTTGTTAGTGGGGGATCATGCAAGAGAATATGTATTTCTACATTTCTATACTTTGGTAGATGAGACCCCTCCTACATCTTATGGAGTGTTTCAACACATTTAATGTTTTGATGTGAGATATTAATTCTCCATTAATTAGCACCTATGCTTTGAACAAATGTTTTAAAAGGCTTTTTCAGATTTTGTTGTGAAAGATGCTTTACAACACATTGTTCTTTTTTCCCCTAACTAGTACACAAGATTGGAACTAGAATAGACTTGGATCCCTGATTGAGTTGGATTAACTGCAGAACAAGCATTTCCAAGGACCTTCAGAAGCAAAATCAATGTGTTTGCTTTGCCAACATGGGTGGTACTGTTAAGTGGTCTAAATGAATCTAGGATGACAGGACACCGAATGGTTGCATTTTCTACTTTAATGCATGGATAAGAAGTCCAATAGAATTCTTAATTCCTTTTGAAGGACACAAAACACAACCTCAATTGGAAAACAATGAAATACTTAAAGCCATCCATAGGGCCAAGATACAAAAATTTACTAAAAACTCACATATAACATAAACTTGATGAAATGGCCAAGCCAGCCAAGCCCGCAATCCAGCTAGTCCCAAAGTAGCAGCCGCACAGTAGTTATTCAAGTGGCCTTCCAAAAGGAACAGTTTCTTAGGTGGCATGATGCTTAAAGTTTCCCAAGAAGGGGATGCGCAACATCTTATTCCCTGGAGTCTGTTTGGTAGAGGCAATATAATCCCATGGAGAAAGGGGGAAGGGCCTTCAAAATGTAAAAACCCATGATGATAATGATGCTTTGTGAGAGCCCTATTTGCTTGCTACTTTACACAACAGGCTATCCTTTCCATAGCGCCTGTAAAAACTTTGAGAATACGAGCTACTGTACAAACCTTTTTCTTGGCTAGCTAGAAAAATCATCAACTCCTTTTGATATCTCTGTGATGACAGTAAGTTTCCCTTTCCCTTTGTACTATCTCCTCTCTGCTCATCTTTCTCTTCTTACTTTCTTCATACCACCCCATCAAATACCACAAATCCTTGTAGTCAATTAACATGATAAGATCTAGCCCAACTTACTGTCGTACTCTCTGCAATTTGTCAGTTTTGTAGATTAAAAACCATATCCGAAAGGTCTTCAAAGGGAGAGAATCATCACATTTTTGCTTAGTATGTCCACTCTGAGGGGAGACTGAGCTCTGGTCCAGCATTCTGCCGCAGAACAGAGGGGCAAGCCTTTCCACAAGATGCTTGAAGCCAACCATCTTCAAATGATGGTTTTAATGGCCTCAAAGCTCTACTGCCAAGACGAGGTGTAGTTGGCAATGCAGGCACCAAGGTTGAGTGATCTGCATGAACAAGATGCAGCCACTTCATTAGATCAAGATGCAACTTTTCACTGGCAGTGTGCAGAATGGCAAAAAGAAGTGCACTGTTTCAAGAGAAGTGAACATATAATCAGTACAAGCAACTTGGTTTCACCCAACATACAAAAGTGATTTCAATAGGGGAGAAAGCTTGCCTGCATGTGCTGTAGAATGGACAAAAGATGAAGGCAAAGATGGATGCGAATACATGTTATCAACATTCAGGTTTAGCACCTGCACTACCCGTGACGGGAGCAACACAGTGGAACACACTGCAAGATTCAAACAGAAAATGATTGTTAGATTCACTCATGTACCCATGACATAAAAGAAAGTGGTTCTTGGCGAAAGGTCTTTTGTTTGCTATCACAAGACTTACCAGGCTTCCGTTTCAGTTCAGGTCCACTTCCTGCACAGCGTGGGAGGAAGACCCCAGTACCACTGGACTCCCTGCCAGATCCCCCAGACCCCAAGAACACAGCCCTCATTCCTGAACCCCCACCATTTGCAGCTGTCCACTTTGAAGTGTTGTTGTAATCCATGAACCTCTCTGATCGGTACTGACCTTGGCAACCCTTCCCTACTACACCAGACCTGGCAGCTTGATGCTGCTGCTGATGAATGGGAAAGTGCCTGCTCTGAAGAAACCTAGACCCCGCTGCTGCTTCTTCAGACCTGGTGTTGACTGCAACTGCCCCCATTGGCTGTTAAAGTAAGATAGCACCAATTTTGTGAGACCTTAATTCACATGCAGCTTTTGTTGAAATTAGACTCCACTAGGTAGGTCTCATCTCACAGCTTCACATGCTGTTAATGCTCTAGACATGGTGCACACATGCAAAGCTCATACCATGTTCTGAAGATGTGATAGCCTGTGGTTGGATGCTATATCAAAACTGGGAAACAGGAAAAAATTGCACTTACATGACTGCTGTGTAGTCGACGATCCTCAACAACTCTTGAAGTAGAATTCCAGCAATGTTGGCTGTCAGATCCATACACTGCAATCCTATCGCTTCGGTTGTGAAGAGATGCTGGTACACAATGTGGAGCCAGCGAAGAACTAATTGCAGCATTTCTTGCTGCTGCAACCATTCGGAGTCCAGGGCTGCTTCCACCTCCGCCAGCTCCTATCTGAGCAGGTGGTACTTGCTGCTGCAGCAAGTATGCTTGTGGCTGGTGCTGGCTTTGAACATGCTGTTGATGATATCTGCTAACAGGAAAAGATGACAAAGGTCTCTTCTGCTGCTGGTGCTCATTCCTTTTCAGTCTCACAACTTCCCCAGCTGCAGCATAGAGTAAATCCCATGCATCACTCTGCTGTGGGTCCACTGGTGTAGTCGGAGGAGAAGAGACTTGGGAAGAAACCTGTGAAGAGCCCTTGGAGCTTGCTGCATTGCTTGTTGACAGCCATGAGTGGCCCGAGGAAGAACTCCCACCGGACCAGCTTGATTGAGGAGACCCGACTGCCTGCCATTTGTAATATACATGCAGAGAAGAGAAAAACAGACATCAGCTTGCAACCCAAACCCTGCACCCAATGAAGATTTCAGGAAAGAGAGAAGATATACAAGAAATACGCACGCATTCCTTCGGAAGTCTGACCTTGTTCGCTTCCATGTCGGAAGTGCTGGGTGCTGATGCTTCGGAATGGATTCTCGCGCTTGAGCGTCTGGGTCTCTGGTTGAGGCCTTCGTCGCCTTCTAGCATGGTTTGGGCAACTTGTTCAACGAGTCCTGCCAAGAGGTCGTCGTCCCCAATGCTTTCTGTCTCTGTCGAACGAGGCGAGGAGGAGGATGTAACCGGTGAGCTCGGCACATCCGGCCAGCAGGCCGTGGCAGCAGCAGCAGAGCTTTGTAGAAGATGCAGGTCGTGAGGTAGGTAAGACAAATGCGCACCAGTTAGCTGCGTCGCCTTCGCACAAGAAAGAGCAGCTTCCTCTTGAACAAGACTTCCCGCCGTTTCCGTTGCTTTGGAGATGCAGCTTCCGTCTTCGCGGATGTTCTCGCGGATGATGCCGTGCACTCTGGCGACTTCAAACGCCATTTGTGCTGTCAGAAATCTAGATCTTCTGTAGATTCCGCAGCAGGAGCAACTCTTGTGTTCTTCGAGTGTCTTTCTTCCCTGGAAGGCTGCTGCTACCAAGCGCTCTCAAAATGCTGAACACGGGCAAGAGCATTCAGAAGAAGAATGTTCTCAATGAGATAACCAGAGGGGCTTCAGCAAGATCTTGAGCCACAGCAGCAGCGGGTCACCAGCCTGAGGAAGTTGCAGTACAGCCGTTGCAATACGACCCCAAGAACAACGTACCCTCCTCACAATCTCTAGCGCACCACATTTCACAAATAAAATTCAAACCCACCAAAGTACAACGACCAAATTTCACAAACCAAAACACTATTACCAAAAGAAATGCTCAAAGAAACTCCACCAAAAGCCACACTCGGACTACAACAAGCCGGTGACTACAGTCGCAACACAAGCTTAAACAAGAGAGCTGAAAAAGCAGCAACAGCTGAGGGACAACGCAAGGGGAGTAAGTAGTAGCAGCAAGCGAGCTAGCTCATCAATAACAACACCAAACTGGAGCTCGAGAAAAAAAAACCCCCAACATAAGGCGACCTAAGTCTGCACACAAAACTTACATACGAGAGCTGAAAAAGCAGCAGCCGATGAACAAGGCAAGGAAACTGGCTAATAACAAGAACCCACAAAACCGAAGCTCAAGAAGAAGAAAAAAAAAACACTGAAACAAAGCCACAGAACACAAATCACGAGTTCAAAAGACAACAATAAAAATGCGACAACGTAATAGAAGATAATAATATGATGCGCAACTTGTTTGCAAAAGGAGCCGAGTTTGTTCCTTCTTTCTTCTTCAAAGGCTGCCGCCGTTCCGTCGCGAGCAACGGAGCTCTCTTCTGGAGCGCGGCGGTGTCGCTGAGCCCGAAACGAGCGCGGCCTTTTCTGCGACGGGGAGAGGGAGGGGAGAAGGAGACCGAGCTCGGGCAGAAAGGGAAAATTTTCATCAACCCCTACCCGGGCGTTCAATACCTACGTACTTTGCATTTACCCTGGGGTAAATTAAATGCTGCAGTACTACTTCGGCGCGGGAGGGAGGAAGGACGGGCGAGCGGACGGTGGGGCTTTCGCCACCTATCGCCAAATGCCGTTCTTTCTCCCAGTTCCATCTTGTGCTTAAATCAAACTAAGTAAATAACACAAAGGTCCTGGGTTCAAACCCAAGGTCGGTCGGGTCTACCATTGTGCTCCCCCCCCCCCACCAAACTGTAAATTAAATATTTTGTGTTGGTTTTTTTTTAACCCTTAACCTTTGCCAGGGAAGTTACCCAGCCTAAAAAAAAAACACTACTTACCTGCCCTTGTCAAAAAATTTCAATTTTTTCACTTTCCCTTTTTTTTTTTTTTTGCCCTTTTTGGTTTTATGAGTGGAAGGAAAGCAACTCATGGGCTCCTAATTTTTGGCCTCCTTTATTCAAATACTTTCTTAAATGGCTACTGTCTTTTGATAGTTGAAGTTGATCGGACGATAACTGAGTTTAACTAACTAGGGTTTAGGTTTTAGGGTTTGGGGTTTTTTTTTTTTTCCCTTCTTCTTCGCCGTGCTCGATGAAAAACATCATGGTGGATTTTAGGTTTGTGGAAAGAAATGAGACTCCGAAGAAGAAGAATAGAGTGTGGCAAGCCAAGTAGTGCCACCACTAGGGGCCACCAATTCATGCACTTTGACAAGGTTGGCAAATTCCTTGGGTGAGTGAAACCCTAAACGATCGACTTTCCTCTAATTGGAGGGGTGACAACAAATGGTTAATCATCCGGCCTATGTTAACTTACAACCCAAAATTTCAACTTTACTTCAACAAAGGTTTTGAGGGTTATGTGATATTTAGTTCATTATGGTTTACATGTGGGTCTACAATGAGGAATTCTAGGGTTTCACATCTTATGCTTTTTCTTGTCATTGTAATGTTTTGAAAAGTTGTGAACTAGTTAGTAATACTCTTCTCCCCAACAAGTAGCCCAATGCTAGAGTGCTTTTTCTTTTTTCTTTTTTCTCTTTTTGGGTCTTTGTTTTTCATTTGTCATTGGAGTGCTTTTTTCTTTTTCTTTTTTTTCCTTTTTGGGTCTTTGTTTTTTCATTTGTTGTTTGACACAAGTCGTATAATATATGGCACATATCTAATTAGCTTGGTTGCTAAGGATTTTAAGACCTTGTATTGTGTGTATGTGACGGATGTATGTCACACACCCCAAACACTTGTCATTTTAGAGTGTTTGGTCACCATCTAGATTTTTTCACTTCATTTGAAATACAATTATTATTGTGAAGGAGGAAAGCGAGTGCAAGTGCAAACTATACCCCCCTTCCAATACCTACCCAAACAAGGAGTGTGTCACAAGGGGTGTGGCCTTGCCATTTACATTAAAAAGTATCTTAAGGCAAAAGAAGAATTATGGAAACTCAAATATTTCACCATGCCAAAAATAATATCTTCAAAAAATCCTCTAAAAGAAACCAAAATCCTTCCACATATTATAACTCTATAACTAATCTCAAGTTTTCACACTTCAAGCCAAAATATCATTTTTTCAAAAATCCTCATATAAAAATAGACCTATTATAGGTACCTAGGAGGGCCAAAATCCATTAAGCTACTATATATACTCTATAATGAATCTAAACACAATATCCTTGCATTGATAGGCAAGGCCAACAAATCAACATTCCTTGTGGCTTTCCATCTTTCAATTGAGATTCAAACCCATATTTTGTTTGGGAACCATGCAAAGCCTTTATAGGTGTGTCTTTAACTTTTGGGGAGGAGAGATGAAGGATAGGGGGAGTTTCAGGGAAGGTTTTTACAAAAAAAAACAAGTATTTTTAAATTAAGTCTCTCATATCTATATTTATATATTTATGTTAATCATTTAATCTATGATTTTGGACCTCCATTTGCTTCCAAATCCTTGGCCCAAAATGATGAAGAAATTATCATGCTAATGGTTGTGACAAATTATCCCTTCCCCTAAATAAACCAATGTAGAAGATATATATCAAGTAATGGATTTTTCAATTTTTGTTTTGAAGCTAAATTTGGATCATTCCTTTTCTAATACAAATTTCTAGCAACATTCATGAATGAACGGGCATTGATGTTTTTCACTAGACATTCCCTAGACAAGAAAGAAGATATTTGGCAATTGAAAATACGAGTCTCTTCAACTTGTGACTATTGCTCATTTACATCTCACATAAGTGGGCTTTATAAAAATTATGAAATGCACCAATGGCAACCACATGTAATGGGTTACCATGAGTCTCTTCACCTTGTGACTATTGCTCATTTGCATCTCACATAAGTGGGCTTTATAAAAATTATGAAATGCACCAATGGGAACTACATGTAATGGGTTATCATGATTGATTAAAAACTTAGATGAAACATATCATAAATTTTGTATACAATAATTGAAAAGTGAAAATAATCACTTTTAAAAATAAGTAGGATTTAAAATTTATGGATCATGGTTGTCATTCAAAATAACCTATTATATGTGAAAGGTTATTTTTGCTTTAAAATATGTAAGATTGGGTTTATGATTTACGATTGTTGTTAAAATAACTTTTTTATGTATGAAAGGCCAAAATCAATGTTGTGAAGGTATTAAATTTGATGATTTAGGTTTAGGTTCTTGTGACTTGGATTTGAGTTAACACTCTTTTGTTAGAATTGGAACAAGAACCAAAATATGAGACTTGTCCTTTGCTAGATTTGAAATCAAAACTCGAATTTTGAAAACAAATTCTTCCACCTAAGTCATAGTTCTTTATCTAAGATTTTTTTAATTGAAAATATTAAAATTTTTAATTTTAGTTGGTACTTGAACTATATTCCTATATAGACCCATGTTTTAAATTGTTGTCAAACTTTGTGTTTGTACAATTTTTAGTATTGGGGAGTGTGCAGTGTGTACATGGAAGCAAAATTTTAATTTTAAATAGGCTCAAAAGCTTTTAAATTTTAAAAAAATGTGTTAAGATTTAAACCATAAGATCTAGAAATTGGAAGAATCAAGCTCAAACCCCCACCCAAAGAACCTCCAAACAAATCAATAGGATGAAACATTTTGTTAAGAAGTTTCTTATTAATAATAGGTTGATCAATGTCATTGTGAGCATAGGATGAGTTTTGAATCAAGATCTTCACATTAAAGATTATGAAAATATGCACCATAATATAAAACTTTAAAATGATGAACATGTTTCTTTTTTAAACATGCCTCTTATCATATCAAGTTATACATAACATCCAATTTTTTTTAAAAGAAATTCCACAACCAACCAATGTGTTTTAGTTTGGCAAATTTTGGATTGAGCCCAACTTGAGTTGAAATTCATTACAAAATTTTCAAGGATTATAAACTAGGTGTACATCTATAAGAAGGTAAAACTCTATGTAGTCATCTTTGTATGTGTCCATGGAACTACATCAAAATGACAAAATTCCCAATAACTAATTCAAAAACTTAGTTTTCAAAAAAGTTGAAAGGTCATCATTTTTGTGAAATGTGTTCAATTCAATATTGCGATTGTAAAACTCTTTTTAATGGCATATTATCTAAACGTATTCTTAATGCATAATGAAATAGTCGAATTCTTAAATGTTGTATTATTTTTAAAATTATTTTGTTTTGGGCATGCAAGTTGTTATGTTATATTTTTATTTGAAAATTTATATAAACATTTAGATCATCCAATTTGGACGAGATTTCATTTTTTATATCTCTTTTTTGTTGTTGTTATGAATGTTAAAAACTTCAATTCCTAGATGTATATTCAAATTTTAAAAATTGCATCCCTTTTGTTAAAGTGAATTTTTTTATATTTTTTATCTTTCACCATTTCTTATGATTTAATATGTGTATTGTAATTGAAAAAGAAAATTTATGAATCATTTTATATTTTGACAATGATTAGGAAACATTCCAAGTGTTTTGCCCAAGTTACCACCCACCATTGACCATATTGTGAAAGATCAAAATTTGTTGTTATTATTTGTTGTTTGAACACAATTTAATGTGAGCAAGATTGTGTTTTTTTTCATGTTTTGGGGTTCTATCCTATCATGAGTTTGATGGTATTTATGTGATTATGCATTAGTTATGTCTAGGTAAATTAAAACTAATTTTTGAAACCAGTTCAAGTGTAAATGTGATATGAGTTATTTCGTGATTGAGGGGTATTATTTAGTGTTGTGTGGTTTTTTAAATATAGCCTTTAATTGTGATTTTTTTCAAAAAAAATAAAAATGCAAGGTTCCTTCGTCCAAGTTTGAAGTGGGGTTTGAACTCACTTCTTCCCATTTTAAAACTATGTAATTATAGTTTTGGCAATTTTTTTGAAATTCAAGAACCTTTGGGTCCAGTTCGAAAATTGGGTAAGGTTCCTTGCACATGCTATACACTCCCCTATGCTAAATACAATTGTATAGGTACAAAATTTTATAACAAATTAAAACCAAGGTCTATATAAATATGGAGTTTAACAACTAATAAAATTAATATTTAACTTTGAAGTTGAGCTTATTTGTTGACTTCAAAAAAAAATCAACTTGCTTACTTAAAAAACCTACCCATCTTTTGAAGAGTGTCTTTTCATGGTTCTAATTTTGGGTTTGTGTCTACCAAAAGACTAGTTCAACTGTCCAATTCTTGTGCTAGTTCCAACAACAAAAAAAAGTGTGACATCAAGTCAAGGTCACAACAACTTGAACTTGAACCTTTGATTTTAACATTGAAAATTTGATACGTTCACAACATTAGTATTACCTATTTATTTGTGCTTTGGAGTCTCACTTTTAATCTTCCAAATGTCTCTCATTTGCACACACACACACAAGAATCCAATCCCAAAACTCACAAGAAAAACCAAATTTATGTGTTGTGCCATTAAAAAAAAATTATTATTATTATTTTTTTTTTTGGGTGTAACTGGGAACATTGATAGTTGTAGATGCAAATGTCATAGTGCACAACAATCCTCAAGAAATGTCTTTGGAAGCTCATATGTGTGTGCATATTCTCATTTGTTAGTTTCATACATATTCTCATTTGTTTTCATTTGTTAGTTTCATATTGTTGGGTGCTAGTATGGTAACACAAGAAGACATCAAGGTCTTTAAATTCAATATATTGTGTTAACAAAATCCAAAATTCACACTCGCCACCTTTACATATGACTATCAAGATTTATCCTCTCCTTTAATGAATTACTTGACAACAATTTAAGAAAATTGAGAAATATAATGGAGTTATTTGTAAATTGTCAGCTACTATGGGAAAAGAATACCTAGATTTGCCAAAATGTGGCTAAATTTAAATAGATGGGGCTAAAAAGTGCACTTATATTTACTAATGAGACCACCAAAATTGATGGTCTTATGAATTTTAACCCAAGTTTTTGATTTCGTTGTTACACCTACTTATAAACTATTTGTAAAAAAAACTCAGATCTTGTGCAAATCATATGCAACAAATATTAAAAAATCCAATATTCCAAATCCTATTATAATAAAAAAAAATTATAAATTTTGCAAATAAACAACCTTTGAGAGTAACCCCAAAGGCAAAATTTCTTCTCCAATTTGAGGATGGTGGAAAATTTTTAAATGGGTGTTTAGCAATTCTCTTTCTTTTATCAAAGAAAGAATTGGTGATGAAGGGTGTGTATAATAGACCCTTGATTGACAATTGTCCAAAAAACTCAAAAGAATTGGTTTTGACCTGTAAATTGTGGTTGCCTTCAATCAAAGAACCAATCCAATCTATAAACCACCTCACACCTTAACCATGGTTATCAACAACTTGTGGCATGATATATACACATGGAGGATAAGTTACCAGAGTTGGGCGGTTCTCACAAATTGGTTCTAAAAAATAAAGGTATATATATATATATAATTTTTTAAAAAAAATTTGGGGGGGTTTTTTGTTTCTTTTCTTATAATTATAATAAATGATGAACGAAGTAAATTAATAAATGATGGAAAATAATTTGTTTTAATATAAAGAGTTCATATCTACAATTTCCTCCCTTTCAAACTCCCCTTCAAATTCTTCCAACTCCTCTACAATTTCATCCTTATGTATAAACTCCAGCAAGGTTGATGACATATTACATACTACCCTAGGATCATTAGGTCAATTTTGACTAACAAAAATTAATTTATCTAAATTTTCAGATTGTAACCAACATCTCCTAAGGCTTGTCAAAATTCCAACAAGAGAAAAATTACGTTCAGTTTCAATTTAGTAACCTACAATCCCTAATATTTGCTTTGCAAGAAAGCCCAACTATAGGGAATCTAAATTCATGTTTCTCCCACCATTGGAGAAGGTTTTTTATATTTTTCACATCCACATGAAACCTCCTAAAATCCAACAACTCCCATGTTACAATTTCCTCTACAATTTCAACACCGTTGTTAGTCATGTGGAAAATATATATTGCATAATCTTAATCAACATCCTAATCTATAGAACCAAAAGCAACATCTCCAACATGATATAAGTGATTATATGACTTGACCAACATGGGATACAACGTTTTCCTATCATATTATTCCACAATAAATGCTCTTTGCTCTTTATCAACATACGAAGAAACAAAATGAAGACTTTTCAACCTAAGGTCAAGCATCAAAGATAACATATTATGTGTTTTCTTTTCTTCATATGTCTTCAAGAATGAAAGGAAAGAATCTAAAACCCCAAACACTTTTAATTTAATGTTAGAAGCAAGAGTTGTTAATTCTAAAAAAAGTCCAATGTCATCATCCATGAGGGATTGAAAATAAGGTCTCAAATGCATTTCATCCCTAGCTTTAAAACTCATGGTGATGGCAAAATTAAGGGCATCTAATAATGACCTATGTCCAATAGATTGGTTCAAAACGCAAGCAAAAACACTAAGGCTCAAACAATCAACTATTGTTTGACGAATGAACCATGTCATAAGAAAAGGAACATGGCTAGACAATCGAACATTAGTTTGGCTATTGTAACACATGACAATGGCTTGATGAAAAAGAAGCGCTTCTGGGAACAATATTACCCTCCTTGCAAACCTACAAAAACATTCATATAGTTATTAACATTTTGGAAAAACCTATTTACTCAAAAATACAAAGTAATCAACATAAAATGATTAATAAAAAAACATTCACCATGTTTTAACAAATGTATTTAGTTTCCTTGGTCGAATTCCATAATTAATACAAGTTTTCATCCACTCTTGTCTTCCCTTTCCAAATTTCGAACTCCACAGATTTGATTGAAACAATCTTAAGATCTTTGCATACCTTCTCTTCAAAAGTAGCATATTGCGAAGTTTTTGAAAACAAATTACCAAAACAAGTGCCATTAAAATTCTCTTCCAACCCCAAAATCTCACAATTAACAACATATTTGAAAGCTATGGTCATAGAGTTTAAATTTGCCCCTCATATTTTATATAAGCAATAATCTTCTTCCTTAACCCATAAGAATCCAAAAGTTCACTCAAATTTCTAGCTAAGGCTTGACCTATTATTTATGTTGCTTAAAAAGACCAATTATCACCTTCTTGGGTTGCTAATTTTCATCCGAAAAATTAATGACCAAGGCAAAAATTGCCATAAGTGCTTTTTAACATCCACAAATCAAAACTTGTAATATCTAACACACATCAAGAAAGTTCTAGTAAAACATAAGCATTTTTTGTTTTGCTAAACCAAGTTTGGCAAAATCTCTTGTGAAAAAGTTTTTCTAGAAGGAAAGACAATGCGAAAATTCAATTGCAAAGGAAATTACTTCAACCTTACAAGCAAATGATTTTAAACAATCAACAAGGCTAGATCTTCAAGAAATTGTTTTTGTTATCATCATACTTATAAGGAAGTTTAGTAGAGAAAAATTCAAAACTTTCAAATGAAGATACATTTTGCCTCTTTTTAGCTAGTTGTCTTTCAACTTCAATTTTCACTGCATTATTCACTTTTTCATCAAGTTTTTTTGCAAGGAGATCATATTTTTCATCCACATTTTTTTTCAAAGCTAATGTTCCATTGGACTTACAATATGAAATTAGTCCCTTCCTTAGATTTTTTTTTGGATTATATAGCACAAGTGTTTTGTAACACAAATGGCATCTCATGATTTGGGGAACTTTACCATCTATTGGTTTATTATCAATCACCACATAGAAAGCCCAACAAATGGCATTTTTCCCTTCAGGCTTCCAAAACAATCTTTGAGCATGTAATTTTTGTAAGTTTAAGATGAATCTTTCATCATTGTTTTCAAGAGCCTTGCTTACTTTAGTTTCCAAACTCAAATTTTCAACTAAAGTTTTTGTCATAGGTGTATCATCCATCAATTCTTTATTTTGAAAATGTTCAACTTTTTCTCTAGTGTTCTCACTTGCACTTGACTATTCTATTAGAATTAATTCAAAAACAACAACAAACAATGTAAAATTTCAACTCCCAACAACCAAAATTTAAAAAACTACAACATAGTTTCTTAAAATCAAAAAAGCTTTATGACTTTTTAAATGCGTCTTTGTTTGCACATTATAAAATTAATGAGCAATTGGGCAAAGGTAAGAAGGAAATCAAAGGTCAATGGGAGAGGGCATTTGCAAAGATAATAACAATAACTCAATTTTAAACAAAATGCAAAAAATAAAAATTGAATGAAAAATGGAAACTACAATTGCCCCCTCAAACAAATACCAATCTCCTTGCAACAATTAAGGTTAACCTACAGACAAAATAAATGCAATGTCAAAAATAAATTGAAACAAATTAATAAAACTACAAATCAAATACAAAGGAATGTTTGAAAAAGATGAAATCAAACAAAAAAAATGGAGATGGATTAATTTTATTTCTAAAAATGGATTATATGGATTTATTTTATTTATTAAAAAAAACACTTACAAGTGAGAAATTGTAAGTGAAATTTTTTGTTTTCTTTTTATTTCTTGCAAAATCAAAAAAATAATAATTTGTGTCACATTATACAAAAAATTGAAAAACTGAAAAAAAATAAAATTCAAATGATCAAATAAGAAGTGAAATTTAAAATTTAAAAAAAAAACATTCACCTTGTTTTTGCTTATTGAGTGTAATTCCAAAGACTACTTGCAAAAAAAAGGGGGGGAAGGAGAACCATCCAGGGAAACACAAGTAAGGAGTAACAACAAGCAAATAGGGAGCAACCATGAGGGGGAACAACAAGCAAGGAGGGAGTAGGGACGTCAAATAACAACAGAAAGGAACAATAACAAGCAAGCGAGGAATAGGGATGTTGAGCACCCGCACAAGGGAGCAATAAATAGGGGGCCATGCATGGGAGCAAAGAACAAGGATCAACCATGAGTGAGAGTAGCAAGTGGGGAGCCATGCTAAAGCAGTAACCAAGGGAGCCATGCAAGGGAATAACATGAGGAACAACCACACATGAAAGTAGCAATGTGGAGTAACCATGTGGGGGAATAGCAAATGGGGAACCATGCAAAGGAGTAGCAAGCGGGGGAGTCATGTCGGCGAGTAGTAGATGAGAAGCCACATGAAAGAATAGCGATTTGGAACAACAAGTAGGGGAACAACAACAAAGAAACAAAAAACCAACTTACAAATTACAAACTAAAATTACAAACCTTGCAAAAAAAAAAGGAAAAAGACCTAAGACTAGAAGAAAAAATAACATAAAACAACTAAGAATTTTTTTAAAAAAATTTAACAAAGAAGAAAAAAAAGTGTTTAAAAGAGAAGAAAACTAATGTGGAGCTATAAAATTGAGTAAGAACAAAGTGGGCCCATGAAAAAGCTTGGAGCCTTTTTATAAACAAACGTAAACCCTAAACCCCAAAGGGAGGCAACCATCACATCAGGGTTAGGGGTTAGGGTTAGTGCCCTAACCCCTAACCTTAATGTGATGATCGCCTCCATAAACAATAAGTTTAGTTTTTTAATTTTTTACTTTATAACTTCATAAATAGTAAGTTTAATTTTTAAATTTTTTTTCTTACTTTTTACTTATTATTTCCTAGTTACTATTTATTATTATTTTTACTTTTTACCTATTTTTTTACTTCTTATTTACTATTTATTACTTAGTTTCTAAATTTTTACCATGAGAACTGGACCCTTTTCAAAATGCGAGAACCAATCCGGTTCTCAAATTTGATGCCCAGTGAGAACCTGGGCGGTTCTCACTAAGCGGTCATCTCCAATGAGAACCGGACTGAAAACCAACTCCGGTTTTCAGCCGGCGGGTGAGAACCGGCCAACACTGTAAATTAGTCTTGAGAGGCTGTTAAATGCTTAACCAGTTAATAGAGTCATCCGTAAGGTCACCCTGTCTTTGGGCGTCCCTTCAGCCGCTACCCCGTCTCTCAGTGGTATCGGCAAAGTAAGGAAATTTTATTGAATCTCAGTGTGAAATGCTGAAGCTTAGCATTTAATCCACAAGGTTCGAGAGTAATTATAGTACTTGTACAGCTACGAGCAGTGAAAAAATATGTAGCAGTAGTGAATGCGCTCATGAAAAAGGAAAGACAGGATGAAACTCAGTTTACCACCAAAATTGATGATTTTCTCAGTTTCAGCCCCCCGTGAACACTAATGTTTTTATTTGCAGGGTTTTTTTTATTCTCACCCTCTGATAACTCTGATAATAATTATACTAAGAGAATTTGGAGGGGGATTAATTATCATCAACAGTGTTAACATTATGCTATTAAAAGGGTGATCAACTAATGAGGTTTTTCTTTGATTGACTGCTGAACTGGAAGGCTTTGATGGATTGCCATGACTTATAATGATAAACATTATAAGATTCTGACTTAAATTCTTTAACCCTACAGCAACAGCTAGTTTCAATTATTTAATTAGGTGACTATTATTGAACTCAAAACATTGAAGCAAGCTTTTTAACAAGGTTTATAAATCTTTTCTTAAACATTAGAGCTTAGCAAATTTGTACTAGGCACATGGAAGTTGCAACATGTAGTAGGTATGGTATGGTTCTTTACTATCATTAAGATTTTGCAAATCAATCTTCAAACCCACTTACTAAGATGCAAAACTTGGTGCAAAACTTCTTCTAACTGAAGAAGTTAGAAAAAGTTCTTGGTCGCTGCCACCGCTAGTCAATGAGTAAAAATTTACATTCATACTAACAGCTTGCCATTAGTTGAGTTTTAGGAAATGCTAAAGTTTTTAGTTGGATTTCTTTTCCCTTGTGTATTTGTAAGATATTGTAAAAGGAAGGGGATTCAGGGTGAGATTAACACTTGATGGCTAAAGAAGTACATTGGTAATAAACATGATTTGAAATTTCTTTTTCTTCTTAGGTTGATGGTAAAAACAAGTTTCAACTTGAGTTTTGATTTTGTTCTGATTTTTGTTGCATTGTGAATGTTGAGGAAAAAAATTAATGACCTTTCATGAAAAACCCTTCATGAAAACTTGTTGCTTTCATTTATTTATTTAATGAGAAAAAAACTTTTCATTTTTTTCAATTCTTTTTTTTTCCACATAACCAACATTTAAGAATGAAAAATGAAAGAGGAGTCCAAACACATGGTTAATTTTTAGAGATAATTTTATCATGTAAGTAAAATCCTAATTTGTTCATTGTGTGTAATTTGTGGAGTTTGATATCTCGCCTTACCCAACTACCCATCTTTTGGAATTTATTGGGAATGAGAGAGGAGGGTGCATAGCTTTTCTGACTACCTATGTGATTTGATACCTTTGTGAGGGGACCCAATTTCCAAATTTCTATTATGTACCTCTGCCGACACTTCCAAGAGTGTTTTTGGCCCTACACAAAGTCTTCTACAACATGATGATCTGAGGAGGAAATGAAGGAGGAGGGCGCGAGCTTGTTGATCTAAGCAAAGGTGATGGCCAAAAGCATACCTGAATGCCTTTATAATTCTTCTTCAGTATGGGTTACTAAACAAAATGATTGTCCCTTAAATGATATTATAATTTGTATGTTTTGGTTCTTCTCATACTGCAAATCAATTGAGGATTTGCTCCTATCCAAAGGGTGTCCTCCCCATCCCCATCCCCATATCTATCTTTCAATTTTGAATAGTGGAAGTCGACAAATGCAATTCTTCTCATCCCATGCCAGAATACAAATTTAAAATGGCCAAATGTTGACAAATCATACATTAACAGATGGTTTTTGTCAGATTAACAGGTTTTTTTTGGATGTCTTTTCCATCCATTGGAAAAGAAAAAAAAAGACCTTGGTTGTTCTAAACCCAAAACCATTAGAAACGGCCAGCTTTGCTTTGAATGGGATAATTCAAACATGTACCAAAGCAGTGGAGCCCCATGCCCCAACATGGACCCATATGGGTCAAGAACAACCATCATTCACATCCCTTTTGTAAGAGTAAATATTTTATGTTTCAACTGTTCCTGGGAAGCCTTTTTGTTGTGACTTCTGACCTCAAAAATCCAACAATAAAACTTTGCAACTAGAATCCATGTGCCACACAATTGCTCAAAATCACTTAGAAATCAACATTTCAAAATGCATTGCTCGGGAGAAGAGAACAGGCTTGGCTTCCCACCACATGCCTGCGTGGGCAAGGGGCAGCCTCAGCACATGTTTGCCTGTGTGAATAAATAAATAAATAAATAAATAATGTTGAAGATTTTCATTTGAAACAATCGAAGATTTCATTTTCCTTCCTAAAATTTTGTTCTTTGAAGAAGGTACCTAATTGTGGGACTCGAACTATTTTTTTTAAGGAAAATATGTTTTCATATTTACTTCCCACCCACCTACTTCTCACAAAAGATGTTCCTAGAAAACCAAATATTGTTAAAGTCCTCAAGATGAGCTTGAGTACTAAGGAGTCTAGATTCTTTCTCCTTGCAAACCGTTTGTCAAATAACAATGCCAACTTCGATGGTAGAGGTTGAATAATACTAAGGAGTCTAGATTCTCTATGCTTGCAAAGCATTTGTCAAAATAACAATGCTCACTTCGATGGTCGAGGATCAAGCATTCCTAAACACACGACCCCACTTCATGGGTAGTGCACTATCTTTGGATGTTGAGGTGAATTTTTGGCTCTAGAGCAAGAAGATGGTGAAACTTTTGAGGATGTCAAATGGTTGTGGCTCAAATGTGAAACCACTTCCATTGCAACTGTTTCTTTTGGGGGGATTGGGATTTGCCCAAATGAGTTTTGTACAAATGTGAACTTCCTATTCTATGAGATCACAAAAAAATCCTAAGCAAGTTGTTGACTAGGTACTTAACCAGGGGTACCATAACCTCCAATCCCATGGGCAACATGTATGTAGTGTATGAAGACAATGAACATTTTATCGGCCTTGCCTACTAAGACAAGGATATTGTGTTTAGATTCAGTATAGAGTATATAGTAGGTTAATGGATTTGGGCCCCTATGTGATAGATCTACTTTTATATGAGGATTTTTGAAAGATGATATTTTGGCTTGTATTGAAACTTGAGATTAGTTATAATAGAGTTATAATCATATCTTGAAGGATTTTGGTTTCTTTTAGAGGATTTTTTGAAGATTATATATTTTTTGCATGGTGAAATATATTTGAGTTTTCATAATTCTTCTTGTGCCTTAAGATACTTTGAAATGTAAATGGCAAGGCCATAGTGTGTGACACACCCCTTGTTAGTTAGATGTTGGCCCACATGCTGAAGGAATGAAACAGCTGCTTGTCATACTTGATGAAAGAAGTGCAAAGTATGTTTGACCAGATGAGGACAATCAACTCCTTCATAAGTGCTCCAAGCACTAGGTACCTACCTATTCAGCACACAAAATGAGTTCACTTCTCATTATTATTACTGGGGTGTCAGAATAACACTAGTATTATTATTACTGGTCATAAATATGTTTTCATGAACTAGTAATAATAGATATTATTATTATACGTTTTTGGGAACCGTCTTTGGGAACTTTGGTGACAAATTAGGTCACTCCCAAAATGTAATTTTTTATGCTGGTAGTAGTGGTACAGCAACTCCACAGGTGCTCAGTATGTGACCTTGGACATTAAAAATTGGATGAAAAAAAGTCAAAACATAGCTCTTTGGCTCCACAAAATGGTTTTGGCACAATATCTTTGTACAGTTTGCTTGCTGAGGCTAGTAAAAGGCTCATCAGCAGCAAAGCACACTCCTGCAAGAGAAGAGTGTAATAATAAGTATGATCTAAGTATGATCTGATTGCTGCTCCCTGTTTCTCGTTGGCTAATTATAATGATTCGTCCAAGTGGTTTGTTATTAGTAGTCTCCGTGGCTCTTTAAATTTATAGTTTTGGTTTTATGGGTGGGGTTGGAAAAAAGTGAAAAAACTAAACTTGGATGTGAGAAATATTTTAACAGGGTCCCATACCGAGTACCACTCAAGATGCTCAAGCACAAATCTCAGGTCACTGACAGCATAAATTCTCTTCCAACCTGTTCTCTCAAAGCTTTCAAAAACTTTTACACTATTTCGCACCGAATCACAAGACATTTTAAGTTTCTGTCTTCAGGACTCAAATGTGAGCGTTTCAGAGGAGGATAGGACGGTGGTGTCTGATCTTTCATTCATTCCAAACACCCATCAAAGTGAAGAAGACGAGAGTTCTACGAGCTCCAGATCTATGTGACCAGGTTTCTCTCTCTCGAAATCGGTATCAAATGAATATGTATGCGCACTTTAGGGTACTTTCTGTACCCAAATACTCTCTTCTCTCTCTCTCTCTCTTGTATAAGTACATCATCATCCGTACCCCCTTCCCATAAGAAATCACCATAAGTCTGCACCGAACAAAAGGTTTTAATTCTTCTTTCCATGCCTGTTGTTCGTTTGTGTATGAATTGTGTACATACGCAGCAGACATGGGGCGTCTGTGTTGCACGACAGATGTTTCTTCAGCGACCAATAAGTACTTGGGCGACCACACTTATTGGCAATACACATCAATGTTCTGAAACAAAAACAAAATTGTGATGATTTTTACTCTGCAAGTCAAAGATTTTGTTTGATCTTCTTTTGTGTGCTGAAAAGACTAGGCCCCGTCCAAATAAATAAATAAATAAAATTATCCCCTCTCCACTACTCAAGTGATGAAGTGAATTTATGATGCCAAAAAAGAGAGTGCAGAACAAATGGTTTTCTTTGTGAATCTTTTTTGTATCGTGGTGGAGAAAATAAAATTAAAATTAAATTAAATAAAATCCCGTGCAACTGGTTTGTTTGTACACAGGAATTTTATTGAAAAATAAAAGAGTGCCAAAGTTGCCAGATTTTGAGACTTTTTTTAAAAAAATTAATTAATTAAAAAAAAAAAACCCTATTGAGAAAACCCACCTCTGTGCATAATCTTACATAAGTACTCAATTTTCCCAAATTAATGGATGTTTTCTCCCTCCAGTCTCCAAGTGAACCTTCAACATTAGTGTCAAGGACGCTAACAACCTTGGAGAAAATCTGTAGTGTAAGTGGACATCCAAGGGCAGCACCATCACCCTTTGACGAGGTTGAGTGAATTAGTGTGTTTTTTTAATAAAAAATTAATTTAAAATTAATTTAATATTTAATGTTTTATAGATTTCATGCAAGTGTCGATCTTTTGCTTGAAAAAAAAACCCCCACCAAAAACCCATACTTTGCCACAAGTTTTTGTTTTTTTGTTTTTTGTTTTTTTTTTTTTTTCATGAAGAACAATTTTCCTGGATAGCCAGAAAATTTGTCACAAAATAAAAATAAAATCACTGCAAAGCGACGGCATTCAATGGCCTGCAATTTCTGCAATACTTACATGTACAGGAAAGCAGAAAATATCACTGAAATGCATCAGAGGTAGAGTGGCCGAGTTACAAGAAGCCATGATGATGTAGTCAATATCTGAACCTTTTGACCCCTTTCCTTTTGACCCCTTTCACTTAGTGACCATCCACTTTCATATTTGGTTTATAGCCAAATCTGGCTAAATTCTTCTTGTGGATGGTCACTAGAAAATTTGCATCTTCCATTTACATGTGGCTACATTGCAAAATTGAACCAAAAAAAAAAAAAAAGGGTATAAACACAAAACTTGAGAGATTTGGTGTGGGAGGCAGTGATTAATTTTTTGGGCAAATTTTTGCATTTTTTTTACTTTAAAAATATGATTTTAACACATACAAAGGATAATTTGTGAAATAATATGGTCCTAATTCGCCAGATTCCTACAATAGTTTCCAGCAGGTAGCCAGAATATGAAAGTATTCTTTTAAAAGATTAACTTTGCATATCTTGTCTATAGCCAAACTTGGCTAAACATTGTAGAAAGTTCCTTGGTGGGGACTCTGAAAGGTTAAGCTATGCCCAAGCTACCTGCTGGAAACACCCAATTTGAGCTCTCTCATTGGCTTTGTGAAAATTGGGTGTTCCCATCATGTAACCAGTGTGCTCCCCAAGCTGTTCCCAATTGCACCACACTTTATGTTTGCCCAAAATTGGATCCTTTCTAAAGCTTTCATACAAAACTTGTCCTGGTATCTGGTCCACCCTAGAAGAAGAGAATGTGGTTATTCTCACACAACAAGGTCATGGCTCATGACACATGTGTGAGGTAAAGTTTGTGGTTTCATCCATGGCAATGTACAATACACAATACTTGTTTGTGGCAAAAGTAATATGTCTCATTGTTTAATGTCAAATTGTCATTAATATATATGTTAAAACATGGCATCCATGATTGGTTCTTTTTTATTAGATGAGTTGTTATGTGTTATTTCTAGTTGAATTGGATCTGTCGTTTATGTCATTTTTAATCATTTATAAAAATTGTCATCTTGATGTAATATATGTCATAATAAACATCACATACTGGACATTGTAATGGATAATTGATATTGATCAGAAAGTTTACCTCACACATGTGTCATGAGCCCATGACTTCTTTGTGTGAGAAAAATCACATTCTCTTATTAGAGTGCTAAGACTGATTTTTGGCTGATATGAAGCAATGTTGTTGTGTGGGAATAAACTTTTGAAAAAACATACCAGATTAGTCCTGATATCGAGGAGTTCGGGCATTTTCTAAAACACCCAATACTAGTTTTGGGTTCTATTAAAAAAGCTTTTCATACTAGTCTGGTATTGGCAGTATGTTCAAGGCTGATATTTTTGCATTGTATGAGGCAGGTAAATAATAAATACCTTATATTATTACCTTAGGTCTCATACCAGGTTGGTATTGGCTAAAAAAGACTGGTTTTGCATCAAACCATATACTTGGATTAATTTTAATTTTTTCACAAAGCATGTGGTAAGAATGAAACCTGAAACTGGATTTTCTCAATTCAGTTCATGTGAGCAATCGGAACCGAAATACATCTCTGAAAGAAAAAAAGTGACTAAGAATTGGGGTTTATTTATTTAGTACTAGTTCTAATCTGGGTTAGTGAAAATCAGATTACAACCAGGTCTGATTTTTTAGAATCGAAACTGGAGGTGGGTTCTGGACTCCATTTAGGTAAGGGGTGGAACTGGATCCAAGACAGTTCTAATTTTATTTTATTTTGTAGAACAAAATAGAGCGGCCCTGGATGTAAGATAGTAGATACCCAATTGGAAAGATGGTGGGTGAGTGTGTGTGTGTGTGTCTCTCTCTCTCTCTCAAGACTCTTCTCCTCAACAGTTCTGCTTCTTCTGACGTAAAAATTTGAAAAGAAAATCTCTTGGATGAAGACACACTAATATATTTGCACGTCACGTCACTCGTGTGTTGGTGCTGGTGACAAATTTTAGGCAAAGCTTATGGGATAATAATATTAGCCCGCACGCACACACGCACGGAACAAACAACACGATCGTGGCAGGGTAGCTCACCTTACTACCCACCTCCGCGGGCCACCACTGATCCCCAATCCCTGCCTCTCTGAGCTCTCCCTTCCTCCCTCCCTCGCTCCCTGCCTGCCTGCCTGCCTCTCTCTCCTCATCAGTGGCCTCAATTTTTGCCCTTGGCGCGCAAAGGCGCAGCTGGGGCGCGTGGCGCTCTCTGCGTTTGTGTTCTCACTCTGTGCGGGGGCTGAGTGGTCTGTCTGTCTGTGTGTGTAAGTAAAATGGTACTTTTGTTATTATTGTTATTTGAAGCCATTCTGTACTCTCATTCATTGCGAGAACTGGCATTGAAAGAGTGTATAATGGCGGTCCTGATCAGCGCCGCTCCGGCGCCGTAATGAGCTCGCCGCTCTCTCGCTCGCTCGATCACTGGCGGGCTGGCTGGCTGGCTGGCTGGCGCGGAAGAAGGGAAAGTTGTTGGCATTTTTCTTACACACTCGCCGTCTGTTAGTCCGTCCGTGCTCTACGGCAATGTTTTGTCCAGGACACCCAATATTGAAGCTCCAGCAAAGACGCTTCTTGAGGGAGGAGTAGGCGTAAATGCAAAAGCAAGTGAAACTTATGAAGTTTTCCTTCCCTTTTTCACTGTTTGCAGCTCTCTAGGGGATTAGGGTTTCAAGTTTTCAGATTTGGGATCTAGGGTTTGGTGTTAGGGTTATGGTAAAGGCAATTAAAACTAAAGTCATGAGGCGGTGGCCCCTTTTTGGGCTATGTGCAACTATTTTAGGGATTAGGGATTAGGGTTTAAGGTTCTATGATTTAGGGTTTAGGTAAATGCAATTGAAGTGAAAGTTGAAACGTGGTTGGTTGTTCATGGTGGTGTGACCTTTTAACTATTAGTAGTTTTTTTGAGGATTAGGGTTTAAGGTTGTCAAATTTGGATCTATGGTTGGGGGTTTTAGGATTTTAAGGTTTGGGGTTTAAGGTTTTGACAATTGAAATTAAAGTTAAAATATTGATGTGGTGGCACCATTTTTATCATTTGTAAAAACACGTCTTAAGTACAAACTTTGCACCATTCACATGTTCACATTTTGTCATTCAACCATTCAAGAAAAAAACATTTTGTACCTTACATTAGGGTAACCTCATTGTAACAAATATCTCCTTAATTTTGAGTCTAGTACACACTCATGGCATTGACCCTTTGACAATAAGACCTTGGGGAACAAGCCTTCATCATCCTTTGTTCATATTTCCTTTAGCAAAATTTTCAAAAAATCATGCATTAATGTTTGCAATGTTGGTGACACAAATAATTGTGTTTGTTCACTTGTTGATTGGTGTATTTGCACACATTATATGCATATTCCTTTACCAACTTATGCTTGTTTATTTTTATAAATAAATGTAAGATAATTATTGAATATCTATTGTTACATTTGTCATGTGAACAAGGTAAATGTTGGTCTTACCCTCGTGCAAACTATTGAATTTGGAAAATTTTCATACCTTCACTTGGTTGGACATTATTTTGATACATATGTAATACATATCATTACACAATTAATATATTAAAATTGAGATGTTTACCCAACATTAGTGTAAGAATGTGAGAAGCTTTTGGAACATGATTAAAAATGTGGGATAAATAACAAAAGAGTTTGAAGTTTTCAATTTCATTTAACATCTTTTAAGGTTTTAATTTTAGGAAATTATTGAATGTAAATTATGTTTTAATCGGGGTGTGTTTTTTTGCAAAAGGAGAACTTGATTTACTAATCCCTTTTTTTTTTTTGTGATGGCTATGGCCAAAATTCACTTTTACCATGTGCCTAGAAGAAAAAAAACACCAAAATTGGTGTGGTGATGATTTGAACAAAATGGCTAAGAATTAAAGAAATTGAAAAAAACCAATATTTTCAAAGATTCCAAAAAATCCATTAACATCATGTGTTTTATGGGGAAAATTTTCCTAATGCAAAATGAAATTATTGTGATTCAATGATGTGGTTTAAACTAATTATATTTTGAACTTACGTTGGGTGCCCAAGTAATCATTAAAATAATTATTTGGATTTTAAATGAATTCAATGAAAAATCATTAAAATAAAAATATATTTACATCCTTTGCATCTAAAATGGTCCCATTTGCTAGATGAAATGCATCTCCAGATCTTTCAAAATCATTTGAAATCCTAAAAAGAAATGAAGGATAATGTTTCACATCTTAAAACAATCCATTATTGAATGGTGTTTTTTTTTTAAAATCTTGAAATCTTCAACCAATTATAAGGCCCTAAACATAAGATATAGAACTGAATTTTAAAATTTATATCTACTCATGATTTAAATTACAAAATTCAAATTTATTTGGAACAAAAAAAAACCACATGTAAAATGGCTTCACAACTATATTAGTGAACCTCCATGAACAACACATATACACGATAAACAACATGCTTTAAAGTTCAAACTTTAATTACACAAACCATCACAAGTTTCAAATTTTGTTGGCCATACCAATTCTCATTTTAAAAAGGTCCAACATCATTTATCATTTGAGATTGCAATCATATAACAATTTATTTAAAGGATATTGGCCAAAATCAAATGGATTGGTAAATAACTTAACTTTGGTTTTGTATTATGTTTATAAAGTAGAATAAACATCTATGTTGATCAGTTTGAGGAATAATGTGGTTTATAAAATGACATTTAAAAATCAAATGAATATTCACACTCTAGGCTTACAAATTTCAAATTGATTAACACTTCACTTGCTCCTTGAAAACCCATTAACAAAGATTATTGGTTTGTGATTACAAACTATGACAAATTGGTATGTGGTGAGGTTTTTAGGTGATATAGAGATCTTGATTAATGCAACAAATGAACCATTACTTTGCAAAAATATATCATTCATTTTGGGGGACATTCTTACAAATTTTCTTTTGTTTTAATGGAAACATAAATCCAGTAATCATATTGCTTGAAATTGATGGATGTTTATATTTTGTTGAAAATTATAAAAATGAACAATGGATATTACATATTGTGATATGTATGATTTTGAGTGAGTGACATTGTTTTGCCAATGTTTTGGCTCTTCTTCACATTTATTTTGTTGCTCCTTTCATTTTGTCATGTTTTCACAAGTTTATTGTTGTGCAAGAAAATTGCACCTCCTTTCATCTTCTTGGCATTGTTGACTATTTGACTTTGCGATTACGTTCCATTCATGTTTTCCTTGTGTACAAGGTTGGTTGCATGGTGTTGCATGTACCTAAAGTTTGATTGGAGATGGTACATGGAGCATGCATGAGTTTTTCATCTAGCTACTTTCCTTTTGTGGGATGATCAATGGACATATAAAACAATTACCTTGGAAGCAACAAGGTTTGATGTATTGGATGAAAAATATTTTTGTTGTTTGTATGTATTTCCTTGGTTTTGTTTGCCCAAGTTTTGATTGTGGATTTGACTGAATGTTTCATGTTCAATTTTCTATATTTTATGTTCATGATTTCAATATCTTGTTGTAAATCACGTCGTTTGGAGAATCCAAATAGGTTTGATATTATAATTACACTAGATGCATTTATGAAGTATACACAATATATGTTAGATTTTTTACTTTTACTTTAGTCCTTCATTGAAGTTAAAATATTTAATTTGGTGACACTTGTGTCTTGATTTTCATGGTGGGGAATAAAAAGTTCCAAAAGGAAAAATGACATGTCTTTCATTGAATATAAGATCTTTTGCCCACGATCACATTTGTTCTTATTCACAAATTACTAAAATATCACTTGATGCAATATTGTTACAACAAGTGTCCATTAAGTCAATTGTGTGAATGTTTTTTAAAGAATTTACAAATTTTGTGATATTCAATGTGATGTGTTTTAACCTTTCCCACAAAGTTGTTGGTCTATCAAGTTTGTCCAATTGGCCTTTTTTTAAATGCATTGCAATGGTTGTTCATATATATATATGCATGAAGGTCCTTTTCTTTCATCTTTTGACCTTGGAATTGGATATAGTATTTTTGAATAATTATTTTACAAGATATTTGAATGACATTCATGGTGTTGCTATTGTCCATTCAATTGTGGTACTTATATGTGCATCACATGATGGAAGGATATAATGTTTGATATTTGTGAGCTTTTCAATTAATGCTATTTATGTAATTTGGAGCTATGATGCCTATGTTGTCCTTTTGAGGAAGTGTGTTTTAATCTATTGTGACATGTAAATTAAAATAAAAAAATCATAATGTTGAGAGATTTGATTTTTTGAAATATGGTGCTAGATGAATTAAATTAGGATGCAAACAATCCTTGTAACATTTATTTGAAGATTATATTCAACATGTTTTAATCACATAACCATAACATCTATTTGTAATAAGTTTGATGATGAACTTGAAAATCAATGATGAATTATAACATGATATGATTCTAGCTCTTGTGGGACTTTTTAATGGTATTGCCAAGTTTGCACATTTTAGCAATGGCATTATGTAACATTTTAATGTCAAAATTTCCCATTTAGACATTTCATTCATGAGTTATATTAGTGAATAGAGAAGGAACTAGTGCTTGCGATTTTAATATGTAAATAATAATGCATTTGTAGCCTATTCCTTTGATTTGTGTTTGGATAGTGATAGTTCACAATGATTTTCACATTCAAGATTCAATCAGAAGCAAATTTATCTTGTTTATTGCATTGTCAAGTTTATTCCAAATGAAATAAATAAAAATTTATAACTCTTAATACTAGACCAACCTACTAAAATGCAAATAGGAATTAAAAAGTGATCAAAGCGTACATATTCCATCCTTTGAAGGTTGGTTTTGAACTTCTATCATCATTAGTTGTTGTTTTTAGTTTGATATTAATCCCATAATTAGAAAACAAGCATTTTGGGGGGAGAGGTGGGGTCTTTTGACAAACTACAAAACCAAACATCTTTCTATTTTGGTCACACATTGTTGTGTTTTGTCAATGTAACCATTTCATTAATACCTTGGCATTGTTTCACAATTTAACGAATATGATTGATTTTGTTTAGGTGAAGGAATTCAACAATCCTTATTGGGTAGGAGAAGGGTGCAATTGGATGGAAACCAAATGGATGCAACTTCAAGATGGAGATTTCATTCAAATGCTAATCAATGGACCTTCCATTCAAATTGCATGATGCATGTATTCCACATCTATTAACAACATGAGAATGAACACATCTGTATACGACCTAACCATTGTTAATGCCCAATGAGCGGGCAAGGTTTACCTGATTTTGACTTGTAGCTCGCACATGGCCTTGTCCTATTGAGCTCATCCACAACTTACCCCTAGTGGCCATGGGCAAGATCCTAGGATGTGTAATTGGATTTAGGGTTTAGGGGAAAACCATAGATGAGATAGGATATGTAATTAGGTTTAGGGTTTGGAGCAAAGCCACGGTTGAGATAGCATCTATAATTGGGTTTTAGGGTTTAGGGCAAAGTCGCGAGTGAGATAGAATTTGTAATCGACCAAACTATGCCCATTCTATAATACAATTCACATAAATAAACGAAGCAACAATATGAATAAAACCTGATATGGCTTGAGGTTGATTTATCATGTTATATGATCATACATACATACATACATACATACATACATACATACGGACGGTCCCACTTGCTTTGGCTTCAGCAGTGGTAGGCTAGTAGGGACTTGCAAAACTCTTTTGAAATTATTGACTGATACAAAAATCATGGATTTGTCAATGGTAGTAGTAGTGTTGTGTACTTTGTAGTGTGGCAGAAGAAGATGCAGGGAACAACAACATCCTTTTGCACAGAGGAGAGTGGTAGGTAGATAAGGTACCAGGGTTTCATCTGTGATTCTTGAGCTAATATATTTGTACTTTACTGGTCATATATGTGTGTGTGTGTGTGTGTGTGTACTTACCTGCAAAGCTTCTTGTGTGAGAGATTCAGGAGATGGACTGATTCACTGAAGATTCATGAAGGGGGGAAGGGGAGAGGGGAGAGGGGGGGGAAGGGAACAAGAAAACAAAACCCAACACAAGGAATTCATGAACAAAACAATGTATGTGTCATGAAGGATTTTGGCCATCTTTTCTTCTTCATTCCTCATAAGCTTTGATATTTGCAAACCATGGTTTATATATATATATATATATGCATATATTAAACCACTTTGATAACCACTGGTTATTTTGGTGCCACTTCTAATACCTACCCAATGCTGGTTTGCACGGATATTCATTCTTATGTGGCCATGGAGCAGCCTTGTTTTTAACTGGCTTGTGTTTTTTGTTTTTTTTTTCCCCCCAAAAAGTGAAGTTTAAAATTTAAAAAAAAGAAAAAAAAAGAAGTGATTTTTGAGGGTTTCAATCGCCAAGAGTCCAAAAAAGCAAAAGTTAAAAATTGACAGATTTCTACATTTGAATTTCAGTATATAGTCAAAAATATAGATTCTAGGAGGATGGTTAAAGAATTCTACTTCATATGTGGTCTATAGTCAGATTTGGCTAAATCTTCCTATGGGATGGATGATCACCCACTACATCTTCTCATGGATTATTATTATCACCACTGTGCTTGGGATGATGGATCCACAAAATTCATTAAAAGAAGATTACAATTTACAACTCACGCCTTACACCGTAAAAAAATTGATATTCATACCATGGCATTGATGCTCATAAATAGTTGTGTATGAATATAAATCAAGGTACCCAAAATGTTTGTTACCAATCGAATATGATATGAGTCAAAATATTCAATTTTCACATACCATGGCAATATGGTCTCAACCCGTAGAATGATGAGCAAACCATACCCAATTGGTCAAGTATTTTCATACTCATATTATACCCAGGTTCATATTTGAGTACAACCTATATACCAGTCCAACATTGTTCCAAACAATATGATAAGCCAAAGAATTCATGACATTGCACAAGTCCCAAAACAAGATTGATGAGTTGAAAGGAATGTCATCATTGATGACACCCTTGGACACCAAAATAGATTTTATTGAACATCCATAAAAATAGTTGAATTAATTATAATATTTCATGTGATATTTCACATAACTTAATTTGTCATTCATGTATTCATCAATGAAATTTATTTTAATGGGCATCCTATTTTCATCCATTATGGATGAAATCCATCCATATTACTTAATTTGTAGATCTCATGAATAAAATTTATCTATCAATATTCATCTTTCTTCAATGAAATTCATTCATCACCATTCACTTTTCATGTACAATTATTTTTTTTAAAACAAATTCTCAAGGTTATAAAAGTTTCTATGACCTAGTTCAACCCTAATATGAATAAAGATAAAATAACTTATTACCCTTACATTGATCAACATTAATTTGAAATATTACAACCTTGCATCAAACTTTTGTTCACCCCATTCCATTTTCCTAAGTTTTCTATCATGAATCAAATCTGGTTTGTGTATTTCATGTCTTTGTTCATTTTATTTTCATGTATGGTTCAGATAATGTATATGCCTATTTTGTTATAGTTGGTCATAGCTTTTGCTCATGACAAATGGCTTAACTAAATCTATTAAAATGAGACCAAAAAAAATGCAAAATTAAGACAAGCAAGTTGAAAAAAATTATCCTTAATAAGACTCACTCTCCCAATTATAACATAACAATTAGGAAAATGAAACTTGAATTTTGTTTTGGAGTTGCATGCACTTCCTTCCAATCATAGGTAACATTAACACTAGGTATTGTATATGTTCAAACATATATACATGCCATTGATGTTAATATCATCATGTGGATTAAAGCACTCTTACAAAGATGATCCTAATATTCTGTTGAAGATCCAAGAGACACATTTGCAACCACCATTGTTTGCAAGTATGCCTTATGTTAAGAGGATCTCACCTTTAGAATGGAATCAAAAGACAGTAGCTGGCTGCAAATCAAGAGAAAACAACTATATGAAAAAGGAATTTAACAGGGTTAATGAGATTGTTAAAGTTTTGAAATTGTTGCACTATTTCACAATACCTTAGTCTTTCCTTGGTAACATACCTTCTCATGGTTCCCAACAGGGGGATATCAGTGCAGATGCACTTGGGCTTGTGGCATACTGGTCTTACGGAAGGCCAGGAATCACAATCAACCTTGTGGTAGAGATTTTCGTTGAGCTTGAAATTTGAAACTCATCCTTGGTAATGATGACTTCAACAGACATTGCTGATAACTGAAAACTCCATATGATGATAGTGGTTGCAAAGCCCCTGCTTGCTTTCTTGGTAATGAAAACAAAATTTTCAATGTAGCTTGTTTGGTTTCTTGGAGTTGTTGAGGGATTGCACATCAAAGCCAACTCCAAGTTGCATGTGCTTGATCTATGGGCTCTCTTTATTTGGGTCGTCGTAGACTATCTAGCCCCTGGGAATGATTTGTCTTTGGCTTTAACCAATCAGCAACACCCTGCATTGAAAACAATTTACAAATGCATGGGATAAGCTTTGGTATAATTGAACTTGTTTGTAGCAAATCGAATTCATGACTAAGATGTTTCATGACTGTCTTTTCAAGTAATTTAACTAAACTGGAATGAGGAGATTCTGGTTGCTGACACAACCTGTTGAACCTTTGGAGTGTTGCCAAACAGTTTGTTGTAAGTTTCCTCTCGGTTCAGAAGCTCCAGTTTGATCTGGTTATTCTCAACTGTATACCCAAATTTTTATGCAAGGTTTGGTTGAAGAAGTAACCACCAAAAGCAATTTTTCCTTGCTCAAAGGATCTCTTGACCTACTCAGCCACTCATGGCTGCAGAATTTGTTCCAGATTTCACTATGATGCTTAATCAAGCAGTCTGATGAGTCGTCTGGAATAACAATTAGTTCAGTGTTTCAAAGATCTATTCTAAAAGGAGTCAGAATTGTGTCCTGATATAATGACAATTTGAACTTCCATGGCACCTAGATAATCCTAAACATTGACAGCATGGCATTGTTGTGCCACCTACAAGAATTTAAGGTTACCTTGTTTCCTCTTGATTGCAGCATCCTTTTTCTCAATAGCTTCCTTCAATGCACCTATCTGTGCCAAATCTTCTGGTCTTGGCTCTCTGTTCTCAAATCGAACCTGTGCACATTTCAATACTTGTGGCAGGTTATGTCAAGGACTCACACCAAGTAATCTTTGTTAAACCAATAGCCAAGCACTAATTTCTGATCAACAAGAACATCAGTAACTTGATGAATCATCTCCTGGTGCAAGAACACCCAATATGTCAAACCCCACCAAGTAAATGGCAAATTAGCTTGTAAAGAAGGTAAGCAAAAAGCAGGGTTGGTCTGCAGTCTACACCTGCAGTTTGTCATACTTGGCTTGCATCTTTGCTTGACTTTCTTCCATCTTGAGCTGCACAATGTAGGTTACACATGCATCATATATACCAGAAGATTTTGCAAGATAGTCAGCAGTCAGACAATCTAGGAAAGTTCACGTTAGTATTCATTTGGAAAATGCCACCAATCACTTCAAATTCTCAAAGGTTCAGTTATTTTTTACCTTCATGTTGGCAACTTCCTCTTTGCACACCTCTAAGGCTGCTTGATGCTGCATTTTGAACTCCATAACCATGACATCTGCCTGAGTCTGCAAATCCAATCTTTGCCTCTCTAACCTAGACATACCCTCCATATCCTTCACCACATTTAGTACCACCTCCTCTTTCCATAAATATTGGAAGAAAGTCCCATAATTACGTGCACTCTCCAGTCCAAATCCAAATCAAATTCACACTTTTGTACACATTTCTAACAACCATGATTGCTACAGTGGACTGAGATCAGAACAGAGGCCACAGCCATGTGATTGCTCTGTAATGTGGGTGCGATATAGAGTTTGAGATTTGGTGCAATGAACTGTATAATCAAGGATAGATCTGCTGCAGGATTTGGAAGTGTTTACATTGAAGATATCAGGAGATTATGCTGGGCCCTAAGTTCATTTTGGGCATCCATATGATTCTTTTCTTGTCTTTGATTACACACTTCAAATTCTGCCAATTTCTCCTCCTGTAAAGGATCAATTCCAACCACTCAGACTCACCTAGATATACACTGGTGAATTGCATTTATTGAGTATCCAGAATCCAGGCTTGCCTGGTCTCCTTTCCTGTGGAAGCTGCCATGCCTTCACTTCTTCGTAATCAGCAATTGAAAGGATGTGAATGCCGGGCAACTTTCCACAAGAAGAGCGACCTGGCAAGTCCACTGGAATGATGGTTGTAACTAACAATACCTTGTCAGCACCGAAAAATCATAATTGCTTGTTCTCCACGGTTAGATGATGGTTAACTACTGTATGACACCAGTTGTGCACTAGATACCTTGTCCAGATTCTCATGTTGCAAGGCAGCAATCTTGTGCTCTAGCTTGGTAACCTCCTGCAGATGGTCTTCATTAACCTGTATTCAGCAAAAACCAATGCTTCAGCTCAAAGTAAACATTCATTGAGGCCCTATTTGATCAACTGTTTCAGGAGGAACATCATCAGAAGGTTGGGAAGGTGTTCACCTGGCTCGTGTGCGAGAGGTCTTAAAGCAAATCTGTGTCCTTGAATTGTCATGTGAAATGAGACATGGACCCAAATAGGTAAGCCTGTTGTTGGAAGTAGGGTCATGAAAGACTTGTCCTCACACTAGTGTTGTGGACCACTAATAACCTCAAAGATTCTTGGTGCTTCCATTCTTTCTAATATGTGTAGTAGCTAATTTATTATGTGTTTCAAAATTAGGAGATGCAGAGATTTGAGGGGCAAGTAATGGTCAGGGTGTATAGCTACCTGTTGTCTCTCTTGCACAAATGAATCTTGCATCTTTTGTGTTTCTAGCTTCAAATTTTCTCTCCATTCCCTTTTGGAATCCTCTAAACTTCCATGATGCTTCTCTGACATTTCCATCAGTTGTCTTATATGCTCCCTTTGCAAACCCTCTATTTCATACTTTGCTGCCTCTGAGACTTCAACCATTCTTGCTATCAATGCATTAGCATCTGCATGCTTGGATGCTTCCAGGTCTTCCTTTGCTCTCTCCCTTTCAATCTGGAGGATGCAATACATTCCCCGTTCTTTTCACCCATTTGTCTCATATAAGATTTGCAACCTTCAAGCATGTCATTCTAAATTTGACATTTTAACTTTCACTGCAAATAAATTTCTATTTCATCCCTGGTGGTGGAATGGAGAATGGCCTTCAGGTTGTGCCAATTTCTCTACTGCATGACTTGCCCAGTGTGAATTGAAGGGGGTTACAGGCCTAACCTTCAAAGTAAGTTTGAGCGTAGTAATCTCATCCTTCTGACACTGTAGGGCTCGCTCATGCTCCAAGGAAAGTTGATGGCAATGGTTATGAAATTCATACTCACTATTTTGCTTGTATGCACCTAGCATTTCTCCTAGCTCCAACGCTGCAGCTTCCTACATCCCTCCTGCCACATAGTTACTTCTTCCTAGCTGAGTACTTCATGCGTAACTATAGCATCAAACCAGGCCTTTGATAATTATTCTCCGTGCAAATGCTCCAATCATGTGATTCTTTAAATTATTGTTTCCAGTTCTAACAACAAGGATTCCAAAGATGAGTGGGTAGGAACCTCATACCCTTTCTGACTCCATCCTTGATTGCAGTTGGTGCCGTTCCAGCTACACATGATATTGTGTGGTTAGCAATGGAAAAAAGGAAAGGCAACTTTCAGTGGACACCTGAATACTTGAAAGATTTCAGTTATATGAATGATTTGAAGATTCATACAGAGATTAATCTCCCAGGAGGAGAATGTTCCATCTCGTGCTGAGTTGAGCACATGTATACACACTGTTTTATCACTAATGCTAAGGGAGAGACAACAACACTTGTTAGCCATATGTAAGATTGAACATGTTTGGAAAGTGACCTCATGAATTTGTATTGTTTCTGCCAGTGTTTGCCTATGCTCAGACTGTAGTTTTTGCAACTCATCAGCACACCTGACATGTGAAGAGAAAGGTCAACATCAGAGCACATATCAGTTCAGCAGCTTCTAAACACAAAAAATAAGATCCATGTCAAAGTCATCAATAGGGCTTGTTCAAAGGACCAACAGGGCCACATTTTTAGCAGCTCAACATTGGTTTTCAGTTAAAAAGGGTTCATTCCTTGCAAGGAAAACTTGAATTAGACAAACTTTTAGATCAGGGGCATAATATCCTGTGTAAAAAATCCTAACTGTTGAAGCTCAGCAGAAAACCCCTCCTGTGCTGAAGACATTGCCTCTTGGTATGCTCTCTCTTGCTCTGCAATCTTTTCTTTCACTCTTGAGACTTCATCCACCTGCTGGTTCTCTCTGGCCCAAGTCTTACACCCATCACAACCTCTAGAGTGATTATAACTGCCTGCTTAGATGATCAAGTTCTTTTGGGAAGAGAAATGAATGCTTTTACTGCTATGCAATGTCAAATCAAGAGGAGCTCTCATTGGGACCCTTCTCACTTGCGTCCTACCTGTAGTCTTATATATCATTTCAGTGGTTGCAAATCCTGGCAACAGAAGAAGCATGGAGATGATATATCAACTCATCCCAGATTCATCATAAATGAAAAATGCTCAATAACAAATGTGTGCAGGCAACAGAATCCAAACACATACCTCCTCTTTGAGATGCTCCACATAGTGCTCAAGCTGCACGTACCTATGATGAGACTCTTGTAGCTCTTCATTCAGTGCTGAACAAGCCTGGGAAGTTGCACAAAGTGAAGAAACTAAATGAGTTGCAGCCCAACAGTAAAACAAGAAATTCATGTGACTGAAATATCCCCAAAATGTCTGTTTGGGAATTATAGAAAGAGAAGATAAATACAAGACAAGAGCTGTTGCTGATACATGTATCAAGACATGCAGGGGAAAATTTGATGTGCTGCAACAAGAGTGACAAGTATCTAGAAATTGAACCTGCTTAGACTGCTGTGTGTGTCGATGTACTTCCTCTGACAATGCATGAAAGACATCTTCAAAGAGGGCTCCTGAGTTTTCTAGTGCCTCTATCCTTTTCTGAAGTTTCTCAACCTGGTGCAAGGTGACAAGATGAAGAATTGATGATTGGATAAGGATATTTAGTACGACCTCCTGAGCTTGGAATGCAGATTTTGTCCCAGACACAACGACATTAGTTAGGAATTTCAGAATTATCAACTGCTTCCACTTGCACCTCCCATACAAGATTTCTCCCTTTTCTTTCAGTTTGCTCAGTATTGATGATTCCTGTAAGTGCAGGAATTTTTCGCCAAAGGTAGTCTTAAACTTTACACAACTGTGGCAATGCAGTCTCAAGTATAGAGGAAGTACTTTCTTCTCACTGGCCAATGCATAATTCAGGGACTTATTTTCCTGTTCCTGAAGCTTGGCATCCATCTCTTTCAGGACTGAAAGATGTCTTGAATGCAACTGGCTTTTGTGCTCTTCCTCATCCCCTGCATTGGAAATTCACACTTTTCATATGAAATTTGAGAATGGACTGTACCCATATAGAAGAGGGATAGAAGAGAGCTGTCATGGAATTTTTTGTTCTTACGTCGTTGTCTCTGTAAGCTTTCCTCCATGGATGCCAGCTGCAGCCTTCCACCTTTCTTCTGGTCCTCCAACTGCAATGAATCACCAAGCTCAGGAACTAGTCAGAGTAAATCCTTCAATGGGGACCTGGAGAAGAGTTTGAAAATCAGCTGGACAGATTGAAGTGAATGAATGCATTTGATTGGTGTATTCAAGAGTAAGATCCCCTTTGGAGCAAAAGACCAAATTCAAGGGATCATGTTGCCTGCAATACCTGCTAGTTGAAAATACATGAAAATTCTGAAGTTGAATGTTCTTTAATGAATCACTTTTTAAAGATCAAAAAATATGTGACCTTGTGCAAGTTTCATGTACCTTGGCAGCGAATGCTCTGTTTAGGCTTTGAAGACTATCTTCATGGGCCTGAACCTGTTCTCGTAGACGTGATTCCATTATTGCTTTTACTTCTTGAACTGACATCTCATTCTGCTTACTCACAGTTAACAGTACATGTAATTAGCTACTTGTCAACCCCCCATCCCAACTGACTTGAGACCAAACTTCCTCACCTTTCAATCTCTCAGAAGCATGTAGAGGGTTCAGGAACAGGAGATATTTCCAGCTTTCCCACTCCCCCTGCACAGATTTATCCAGACATTACTACCATTTCCACTTCAGTGTGTCAACTCAGAAGCACTAGAATCTTACTGCAGTCAACATGATAAGACAACATTTGTGACTTTGCAGTGAATGTCTGGAGAAGTTATAGCAAGACAAAAGGTGAGCAGAGAATGGATAATGTAACTGCATCTGCAAAATGAGACATTGACTCTGGCAATGCACAAATAAGCTCACCTGAGCATTACCCTCCATCTGTAGCTGGGATATCTTTGCATTTGCTTGCTGTTGTTGCAAATCAAGCTCCATTCTAATCTGCCTTTCTTCTGCTTCCTTGACTTTAAACTTGGCATTTGAGTCAAGTAACTGTTTCAAAGCCACAACCCTGTGACTGCTGTAATGTGTTGCAGCACAAACAATTAACCATCAACATGAAATACTGTTATCATAATGAACTTCAGGAACATTCTTAGGAAAAGAAAAACAAACCAGAAAAGATTGAGCCAACAGGGGCCAGATTTGCTACCTCTTTTTCCAGTTGCTTGATATCCAATGACATCACCTGTAGGTCTTTGCGAGTGGTAGCAATATTGTATTGCAGTTCATTCACCTACAATTAAGCACTTGAGATCACCAACATAAAGAATGAAAAACAGTTCCTTGGCAAAATATTCAAACAAGAATTGCACATGCATCTGCAAGCAAAAAGTTTCAGCTTCTCATGATTTATTGTATAAGCAGTATGATATCAAGCAGACAAGACCATGAAAAAGGTGCAGATCAAAACAAGGGAAAATTAAGGACAATTTAGATATTAAGACTTGTGAAATAGCCTGATCCAGCAGTTTATGATGACCTACCATAGCTTTAGCATCTCTGCACAATGAGTAAACAGAAAAATCCATCCCCAAATGTGCTTAATTAATAAACTATCTATGAAGCAGACTTAGCTCAAATAAAACAAGCTGACAACTGAAGAAAATTGCAAGAAATCAATTAGGTTCATTAATATTTGGGACAATCTTGAGTTAGGAGTCCTAACAATCATTATTAGGTCAAATTGGGCCTGTGAGACAGTTCCTTATCACCATTGTAAACAAAGATCTACCTTTCTTGGTGGGGAACAAATCACAAACAACTATTTTGATAAGGTAGTTCAATCCTTGAGTTGAATAAACAAGGAAATTGAAAGGTGGAGGTTTTCTTACTGCGCCTCCTGCTTCACTTCATTTAGGGCAGCTGAGAGATGGTCCCTCTCGTTTTGTGCCATTTGTAGACCATCTCTCTGTATCAGGAGCAATAGGCATCATTGTCATTGATCTTCCATGAATCTGACTATAAGCTGGTCTCCTGAACTTGAAGTTTCATGCACCTTTGGATGTTCATTTGGTTGTCCAAAAAAGTGAATTGTTCATCTGGAACTATGGAACCTCCAAGACCTCCAAATCCTTTTGCTATTAGCAAACTTCATGGGGACTCCTTACAAGTGGGATAGCTTACATTTCTCTACAGATAACCATATAAGAGTCATGAAATGTAATATGACATAAGGTGCAAGGTTGTAGGAGACAATTACAAATTTACCAGTTGCTTGACCTCTGATTGTGCAGATTCAAGGGCAGCCTCCATGTCTGCTCTAGCTTGCTCTGCCTGAATCCCCATCTCAAGCAGTCCCTGATTGCTATTGGATCTCAAATTTTCCAGCACAAAGAACTTCCACACTGCAGCTAGCATCATCCCTTCCAATTTTTCCTACCCAGTTCTGCATTGTTGTGTTCAATCAAATTGCTTCTCTTGAGTTTTGCAGCATGTCAGGGTAGTCATTGCACAGGATAGAAATATAACAGATGGTATCCTTAAAGGGATCACTCTTTTTTTCCCTTCATTCTCTACAAACAGTGGTGTCACGCACATTATTCAAGCTTCTTTCTGTGGATTTTAATAGATCCTCCAATTCTTGAACTTTCCTTTGCATACTCAAGATCTCATGGAGGTGAGAATCCTTATCGTGGCCTGCAACTAATAGTTCTTTCTGGAGGCTCTGTTCCTGAGTGAAAACAATCACAGAGCAAAGTTTCAAATACTTTAGTGGTGGGTTGTGTTTGCTAGAATTTTGCCATTTTATGGGTTTTATGGGAAACAAGCCTCATAATCAAGACCACTAGAAAACGAGAAACATTTACAGATTCCAATGATGTTGAGAATTTCTAAAAGCTTTTCAGCAAGAGTGTCAGAAGAGTAAATGTAATAGGCACCATATAGGCACACCGCTGCATTGAAGCCACATAGGCTGATGAGTGAAAGCTGATGTCATCTGTATTTGCTACAAAGATTCAACAAAAGGATACCATCAATGTCAAAGTCAAGTGAGAAACTCATGAACTTTCAAGGATTCAAACCTGATGTCGCCACCCAGATTCAATTGAAGCATGTGTACGGCAACAATCGTTGACCATGTTACTGTGGTCTACCTGTCAAAAAGTATACCAAAAGAAGATATGAGAAACCTCTTCATTGTGTTTGACATCACATCAATGACAAACAGCACAACCCAGAATGAAATTCAGAATTTTTTTCACCAGCACGTGCACAACACTGACCTGACTTGTTTTACTCATTTCCTACATTTAAAAGTGATGAGATGATACAGCAGGAATAGTAGAAGGAAGATGTCATGCTGTGCCTTACATTAGGATGGACTTCCACGAAATGTATTTATGCAACCTATATTTCAAGAGGAGGATTGGGAGGGCCCATGCAAACATACCTTTAGTCTATTTATCTCTTCTCTGTGAAGAGCCAGCATCCCCTAAGTCCACCACATGCAAAAGCAAGCACAAAGTAGCATGCATTTAAATAGGACAATTCTTCAACAACATTAATAACATTCTGGGCCTCCAAAACATGAGCCTCTTCTGAAAGACATTGACCACCAACATAATATCACCCTTGGAGATGGCATATGCATCATCACAGACACAAATCTAAAGGTTATACAAAGAATGAATTAGCCCTGGAGAATTGATTGAAATCTATGATGTCAATATCAAACTAAGCATTCTGCTCTACAGAAGGAAAGTAGCCACAAAATGGCCCACAAGCAAACTAATCTGTTGTAATTCCTCACACACCTCAACATACTTCCCGTGCGATATTCTTTCCTCTTCATATATGTCCCTTATTTCCGACTCCCTCAATTGATGCTTCTGAGTTGCTATCAAGAGCTCATTTTGACCTTTGTTAAGGATGTTGGTGAGCATCTGCTCAGTATGGATCTTCTGTCTCTCAATCTGCTTCCCCATGATGCACAGGTTACAGTAGTCCTCCCTCCATCACAGTCCAGAGCTCATTATTATTTTCTTTCTGGAGATGTTTTGCACATATCACTAAAGAGCATATTGAGAATGCCATCTACTAGCACAAGTGTTGTAAAATTGAGACAGATGTTTGCACACCTCCTCTTGATGCATTGACTTGAGCTCTTGATACTCCTGTTCAAGTGGATCAATGCAAGCAGACAGTGAATTTTCAGGTGCCACAATGTCACTTCCACCTCTCAAATTTTAGGTTGTGTAGGCTGTGACACATTTCTGTCACTGTAATCTTCCCTTATTAAAGTGGAGAAATGGCCCTTCCCAGGTTGACATAATCATAGCCTCAGATGGCAATTCCACTCAGGCTGTCATGGGATCCTAGAAGGCAGAATGTCAATCTCATATTGCACTTACAAACCCTTAATCTGAGCAACACAGGGTAGAGTCTCACATAAAAGAAAAACAGAAATGATGGCAATGAAAGAGTGTGAACCTTAATAGTCTTCTTCAAAGAAGCAGAAACTGTCTCAAGCTCATGACTTTTTCCAGTAAGTTCCTTCTCGAGTTCCTCTACTTTCCTGAGATATCCAAGTGCAGCAAGAGCCATAGACTCAATCTCTTGTCAAGGTTTATCATAATCGGTGCTGCATTTCCATCTTGTTACTGTGACTTGTACTGAATTGCATGGGTGAAGAAGTCCTATTCACTCTCAAGCTATGAGGCCATGAAATTCTAAGTTACCAGGAGTAGAATGCTGTGAGTGCTCTTATCCCCTAGATGCAATTGATAATGCAAAATTTAGCCAAAGAGACCAAAGAAACAAGAATTTTACAGAAGAAGAAACCATTGCAGGAGAAAGAAAAAGTGGCTGCACGATATACTGAGCCAAGGTATGTGCAAGGGCATGGGTGCAGATGGACATGCTAAGAATTCTTCAAATGCTAGGAGGTCCAAACAGCAATTCCAGCATCAGACATCTTCATCAGGAAATCCTCAATACATATGAAATTGATGATCAATCAAGTGGATGTTTAAAACCTTTCCAATGTCTGCACATGCTTGTTAAGTGCTGCAAAGGATCCATGAGTCTCTTTGAGGCGGTCCTCATTCTGTTTTTCCCTCTGCAGAAGCAATGCAGCTGTCAGCACAGGGAGGAGCTCCATAAACTGCATAAAGGAGCTGACTAAGGAGAGTTACCAATCAGTATGGTCAATGCACACATGCGTTGTTGATGGTTTGGAAATCCCTCATCTGCACTTATTCATGCAATCTTTTCCATGTGAAGCAATGGGTTACAAAAAGATGAGAATTTTCTGGTGCACAAATTGAGCGAGCTGCCTTCATCTCTACAAATATTTCACCTTTGCATGAGTCATGCATCCTAGGTCATAATCCATTGCAAGAAGAGTTATCTTTGAAACCACCAATGCATCAAATTGAGTTTTGATCCATATGAAAACAAACCAAATTAGCAGAATCAAGCTCCTTCTGCAATGCACGTTTCTCATTCTCATGTTGCTTCGCAAATGCCTTCCTTGACATGGCCATAACATCACTTCAACAAAATTGAGACTGATCAAACGGAATTCTATGCCAAGACTGACAAGGAACTCACAGATCTGCTTTCCTGCACATGGTTATCTTCTACGTTCTGAAATCACAGCTACTTCTTCTTGGAAAATGCTGGCATTCTCGAAATCTATTGACCAATCCCAGGTTGGAATTTATAGCAAGACCTCTACTGCCTCCTGGGTGCGGCATTCGTAAATCTCAAGAGTCATGGCATCCTTGAATGCCTTCACGCGCGAGGCTGTCTCTCGCAATATGTCTTGTATTTCACTCTCATGCTCCCCAGGGCTCTGTCCAATCAGGATGCCCTTCCACTGCACGTACTTTCTTGCACACATGCAAAGAAAGCGCCATCATGTATCAAATCAAGCGTTGCATTCATCTCCAACATAACAACGTGCTTCAGGAACAAAGCTTTTTTTTCGGTCCTCAACGGGTTCAATATAGAGAGGGAAAAGGTAGGAGGTTGCAGGGAGGACCTCATCGGAGTTCTCCGATTGGGCATCGTGGTTAGAGACGTCGTTGAAATGTTGCAACAGGCGCATGAGTTGTGCTAGCTTGGTGGCCATGCGGTCTTCCAGCCCCGCCCATGCCTCCAGCGATTGCTCACTACTTCTGCTGCTCCTCCTCCCCGTGCCCTCCACTTCCATCTGCCGCACTTGACTCACTTCTCTTCACTTTTGATCTACTTCAATGTGCAGCAAAAGGCTTATCACATCAGGTTGCCGCCACTCCTCACATCTGCACAGATCTCTGCCTCAGGTGCGGAGCTCCGTTTGCATGGCAAAACGGCATAAACCAAGGGTGCTAAAAAAAGTGAAATCTTTGAACGCCCCTTCCATTGCGCCATCGGCGTGGTGCACGGTACCCGCTCCCTTTCATTCTTTTGTGCCAGGGATCGCAATTATTTTCTTGAAGAGACGAAACCCAGACGGAAGAGCTTAGTCTAACCAAAGCAAACAAGAAATTTTGTTTCCTCTACAGACACTGTGATCGTAACAGAAAACGAGAACTTGGATTAACAAGGAAAGAACAAAAGAAACTAAGCAAAAATCTCCGTCAACTCGACTCAGAATCGCTAGAAATCACAAATGATGCCGGAAGAATCGTACAATACAAAAGAAAACGCGATTAACAACAGATCTTACAACTACGTTTCAGAATTTATGCATGGCAAAAGAAGCCATTCAAGAACGGCAAGATTTGAGCAACCTCATGTCTCCTTCAAAGTGTAAGTATTCCGCATGGATAGCTGCCGAGTTGCATCCTATTAAACTATCCTTGTATAATAAAGACACAAGAGTATGATACTATGCCGAATGAGTGAGTGTTGCGTAAGTTTTTCGTGCATGGAGTAGTAACGGCCAACTGCCGGGGCTGACGTTTCTCGTTCCCCGATCAAGCTTTTCTTCACACCAGGTCAAATTCGCCGAATCGAACGCAAATTTTGCGAAATGAAGCGATCTAACGATTGTTGCAATTGAATGAAAATGCAGCTGCACTTGAATCGAGAATTCTGTAACCAAAAATCTTGTGCCAAAAATCTTGTACAAGACCACCCCAGGTACACACAAGTCGCTTTTGAAGAAGCCATTCCATACGCAGCTTTGGTATAACTATAAATTCCATTTCACAGCTAAGCTAAATAATCATGAAATATAAATTTAAATGACTTTGGCTGCTTTTTGAAAAATGATTAAAGATTAATTCACATTTCTCGTTTATTTGTACACTGTATAACATTGGATTAATCCAGACCTTTCTTCCCCAGACATGGGGTTCTGGTCATCATAAATATGTGAGGAAAACAAACACCTCTAGAGTGTTTGTCCATCCACCGCATTTGATTCTCATCAAACTAGCTACAAAAATGGTGTTTTGTCTTTTGTCGAACACATACAGAGGAGCTCAAAGGTTTTGCAGGTTTTTTCATTTGGACAAACCTCAGGGAGGGATTAGCAAGCGACCTACTCCTAGAAATTCATAGGCAAACTGATCATTATTTTTGGCCAGCATTGATTGGAGATTGCAACTTATCCCTCGATTGGCAATGACTCGTGCCCTGGGTGCAATTTTCTTCTCAAGAGAGTAGCTGAAGAAACGTGGATATGCCACTACCTCATCTACTGATCGCCCCATTTTTTCAACTAAAAAGTCAAGCTTTGGTTTCAGTACTGCATCAATTGTGTAACCCAGAATAGGTGGGAAGCGACCAACCATCAATACCACGTCCTTTCTGCTGAGTCCTCTCCTTTGCAAGTAATCCATCCTGGAGAAACAAATAGTCATCCAGAAGGGTAAAGAACATGAGGCAGCAATTACTGAGTTTGGAAACTTACCATTTGTAAAAACATATAAGCTCGCTCCTGAAGGTGCAGACTATCCAAGTTAATAATACCTTTTGCAACTTCAATCGATATCTGAGTTGTGTTTCTGTTTGTGGGTGCTGCTGGATTGATTTTCACTGCTTCCCTAAACCATGTCTAGAGTTTTGCATGTTGCATTTCATAGATGGAAAAAGACTGGGAACCAACCGGGGTTGTAATGCATCCTCCACACTCAAGGAGAGCATCTCTGGATACGCACGCAACACTCGCCAGACGTGCTCCTTCCTTACACCAAGATTTTGCAGGAACTCTACCTTCCTTTGGAGTGTTAATTTGACATTTGATGCAAACAATTCTGGTGACCTTCGCAACATACCACCCATGTCACTTCTCTCCACACCCAGTTCCTCCAAAAATTCCACCACCTGCTTCTTCCACATACACAAACTCTTATGGTTAATTCCATCCAAAGTCTCAGTTGCTTTTGTCACAGTCAAGTAACTATCATATCACAACCCTACTACATTTTCATTCTCCTTCTCAAAGAGTGGAAGTGGACTCACAAACACTTTATGAACACTTTCTGACATCCGCATGTGGAAAAATCTGCAGTTTGAAATTTATCACCTCCCCCTTGTAAGCACCAAGAGAAAAGCATAGACTAAACAAAAATCACCTCATTCAACTCTCGAGGTGTGTGAAGAAGGAGTTGGGGGCTACGTGCAATAACTCGACCTAGTCGTTTACTCTTCACACCCAGAGTGTTAAGGCAGTGAACGACAGGTTGCATCGTCCTTGTAGCAGAACTTCCCACAAGTTGTGGACATCTTGTAATTGCTCGATCTACTTCACCCCCTGGAACCTGAATCATGCAACACATGAGACATCCTGTAAGCCACCTTCTGACAAGTCCTGTGCCAATGCCAAAACCAAAACCAAGAGCAGACTGACTAATATAAATTAGTTCCCTCCAGACAATTGCAAGATTGTGCTTCCTTGAAGACGACTGAATGCAAATGTAGGCATACTACTATTGTGTCACTTTACGAAAGAACTTTCATCACTACCAATATGGATACTTGCATTGTACAGTTTGAAAACTTTTAGGTGTCATGGGAAGTATCCCTAGGCACCTTGATAGAGTTGAGGAATGTGACAGTATCATCAACATTGGTCTGCACACTTTGGCTTAGTAGCCAAGGGTACCTCACAACCATCCTTCCCAGATCTCTTGCACGCACCCCTACCTAGAGCACAAAAAATTGAATTTATCAGTTTCTTCCCCTAAAAACCTCACATCTTTGTGATACTTCTGTGAGTTTGTTCAACAGTCACAAACCAACCCATGTTTTGATAGTCCATCATGGGAAAGACCATCAACAGTGAAGAACAAAAGAGAAAGTGTTCAGGCTTCACAGTGAAAAACAACTATTTGGTATGAACTCTCTATGGCAGAGCAACAGTCCATTACAAGCCTCATGTGAACAAATGATGAAAAAATTCAAATCTCTGAGATTGCAAAGAAAATTGCACAATAATGATTTGAAGGTAACTGTTATGTCGGTTCCAGCAAAAGCAAAATTAACACAAGAAGGATGAGCACAGTCAAAACCTTGTGAACATCACTCAAAGTATCAGACCATCACCATCATCATGAATAGCAGTGACCACTGAATTCATCTGCTCTCAACAGTGGGTGTGGTCAAGTGTATATAATCTGCCTAGGATTTTGAGCAACCAATTATGAAAAGAACAACAAAAAATAGGTAAGTAGGTAACAAAAATTTCAGACCTTCTTCAAGGTTCGAAGACGTGGTTTGAGGTCTTTTTCAATGTCACTCAAAAGGACTGGTGGGAAACCTAGCAAAACCTGCCCCACCGACTCCTTTGGCACTCCAAGAGTTTCCAGGTATTCAATCCTAGGCTTCAGCTCAGATTCCAAGTTGCAAAGAAAGATTTGCCAAAAGTCTTCAATCACTCGAGCAACAGCATTTGCTGCTGAATTGAGAGCACTGAGACCCTCTCGACGAGCCTCCATCTAGATGACCAAATTCACCATCACCCAATACAACAGTCTCATGTCAGTAGACTTGTGAATCACTGCTGACAGATAGAAGAACTGTGAATTCAAAAACAAAATTGCCAATTCAATTCCAGCAGCATGGTGGTGCAAACAATGCCCACTGCTTGAAAGCATCCAAGCTTCAGCAAAAACCTTTTCAAAGAAAGATAGAGCACGCTGGAGATCTTCATCTGCAGGAACAGAGAGCCGCATCATCATGAGCCTTATTTTCCCCTCCAACCTCTGTCCCTTGTAGTCAATGCATGTCAATATCTCCTCCAAATATCTGACCTGCACATTACAATCACAGACGAAACTCCTCAGAGGGTTAATCTCTCCGACCCCACCCAGAAAATTAAACTTGGGACTGCAAATAGATGGGAGATTGCTAATAGCAAACCACCTGGACCAATCATTATGATTAGCCAATCAGAAACAGGGAGCTGCAATCAAATCATATGTATTACACTTTTCTCTGGCCGGAGTTAGGCTTTGCCATACCTTTTTACCAGCCTCAGCAAACTGTGCAAAAATGCTTGGTGAGCCTAACCGGCATGTTTGACTTTTCTTCATCCAATTTTAATTTGCAGGGTCAAATATTAAACACCGGTAGAATTGCTCTTACAGCAACAATTGAGATCGTAGTTTACAAGAGGAGTATTGTCACCGCGAGGAGTAACTTGGGCGGCACAACAAACCTTCTTGAAAAAATCTGGAAGCGGTAGAGTAGACAAAGAATGTGAGACTCGGTCTACATGCTGCTCCCGAACTCCTACACTCTCCAGCACTGCCCTCCATTGCTGCCGCCTACTCAATGCCTGAACCTCAAATCCAAACTTGAAAACTCCTCCCTCTCCATACGCAATCTCGAGTCCCTCAGCAGTCTCATTGCCCATCTCATCCACAAGCTTTTGAAGAAAGACGGGTGCGTTCTCAGACACGTGGATAGCATCTTCCTCTTCAAGACCTGCATCCACCAGCGTTGCCACAACTGCAGCTCGGGCTTCCTGAACATAAAAACTTTCACCGGTCTCACCATTATCACCTGCTCCTGAGCGAATCCCGAGCCTGCAATCATGCCTGTACACTGGAAGCAGGTATTTATTACACACAGGGGCCGATCGACCAAGCACAATCAAAGACTTCAGGCTCTCCGGCAAGAAGATAACAACAGCTGCACAGGGTGAATATCTTCTCACAGCAATTCTTGGAACATTCTTCAAGGTGATGGGTTTGAGAGAAAAAGTGCTATTGAGGGAAAACTCCAGGCGGCAGGATATGACAGCATGTGGCCCCCACGCCATCGCCAGACAGAACAGACAGACAGCAACTCCAATCTAAACCCAGATCACTAAACCCAAATTGGTGTGCAACTTCTTTCTTGCACTCATCTTTCTACCATTCCTTTCGTGTGCGCAACAAACAACGCGCCCTCACACACAATCCACAACAACCCCACTAAACCCTAAACCCTAACAACCAAATTCCAAGCGACTGAGGGGGGTGGACCGTGGTTTACACGTTTACACTCGAGCAGTTGGGCCTGGGCCCATAGAACCTCATGGCACCTGTTTTCAGCAAGTGGGATCTTTTGCGGTGGAAGGTACCAGCCAGGCAGTGCTTAACGGATGAGACCATGGAAAAGGCCTTGGGCCCTGGCTCAAGGGCATTTGTTCCCAGCGTTATCCAGTGTTGGACCCTGATTCTTTTTAAACAGAACCACCAGTCCCAGTTTCCACACTAAAATTAGTATTGGCAATGTTCGAGTTTGAGCTTAGTTCTTTAAATTTCTGGACTCGATGATTTTGATAATGGCTCATTTTTTCAAATTCAAGAACCTCGAGGCCCAGTTTTTAAATGAATTACGATTTCATGTACACATTACACACTCCCCAAGACTTGATATTATATAAGTATAGAGTTTTGGAACAAATTCAAATTGGGGATTGTATGGGTATGAAGCTTTACAACTAATCAAAAATGATCAATTACTTATAAGATCCAATCTACTTGTCAAATTTTTCAAAAAAAACTCAATTTGTTTACCTAATCAATCTTAACTTATGTTCAAGAATTTTTTTTCAAGATTTTGTTTTTTGTTCAAGTTTTAAAAAATTCTAATTCTATGGTTTGATGTTTATTTTTGGTCAATTTTGTTAAAAGGATGTCAATTCAAATCCAAGTCACATGAACTTGACCCACTCCTCCCACCCAAGTTTAACAATCCACACCAAAGTTGGGTGGTTCTCACACTTTTGTGAGAATCAACAATTCCAGTTCTATCATGAAGTTGTAAGAATCAACACGCTGGTTCTTTCCAAAAGCAAATCTTAGTTTTATTAGAATCATTCAAAGTATTAAAAAAAACAACAATAATAATAATAATAATCTCAGTTGATTCCCAAGGTATTAATTCTCACAAATGTAAGAACAGTTAGTTATCTCCTACAGTTCTCACAAATCGGTTATTGAATTTATTCTACTCAAATAATGAGATGTACAATATGCACTAAAAATGTGCGCTCAAAGTATTCTCCAATTTAGCAACATAGTTTGTCTATATTCTTTGCTCAAAAGTGTGGGCATATGTTTACATATGGGTAAGCTAAATGGAAGCCCTTTACACATTAATGTGTTGGTATTAACACATTGGAGAGCATTAAAAATAGTAAAAATTGAGATTTGGGATGGACCTACATTGTGATGTACCTACAACCAATAAAAAAAAATTGCATATTATTTACCCCTAAAGTAGGTTGTCCTTTAATTCTATACCTTTCAATTGAGAACTACCTTTGGGTTTCTTTTAATATCCTGAATGATTTTCATTTTTATTTTTTTAATTTATAAGATGATTCTCAGAAGAACAATATTCACTAAAGTGAGAACCAAAGGGGAGGGTATTGACTTGAGTATCACCCTAGATGATACCCAACTGATTTTTTGTGAGAGAACCAAATAATACCCAGCCCAATTCTCAACGCCTATTCCATACCAATCCAAGATTAGTCAAACTATGGAACATGTCAACATTGATGTCAACCTAAATTGGATCAAATAACAAACCAAATGGTTGTTTTTAAATTCACTTTTTTATGCATGCGTGCTAATAAATTTTCATTTGCAAACTATACTTTTCTTTTCATTGCAATCTTTTTCGGTTCTTCTTTTTTGATCTCCATAATCTGCTTCAATGTGTCTACAAAATTTAAAGGTTGTGAAAAAACAAAAGGAGTTGTTCTTGAAGAAATTTTACATTCTTGTCATTACGACATAATCGCATGTGAAGGGACTAAAACTTCCTTACTACAAGTTTATGTGCATTAGAATTGCACATTCTCACATAAAAAGGATATGGGTTTCAATTTCAAGTTTTGAAGGGGCAATCATCATCCTTTGAAATTTTTGATTCCACAGTTGTGATTGAGAATATTTTCCATTGGGTGACTAACCTTCCATTATTGAGGGGAAAAGAATTAAAAAATACAAACTTGTGAAAATTATCTAAAGAGAAAAATGACCTACCCAAAAAAACATATGCTCCAAAACAAGTTGAAAAGCTTGCAGCTTCAAAAAGACCATATTGAGAAAAAGATGATTCATTTTTATTGTTTGGTTTAGGTTGAAAAGGTACCAATAGTTTTGTGAGGGAGAAACAACCAAAAATTCCCTCTTACATTAGTTGTCAAACAAAATTTTAAAATGAGAATAAAATAATAGTAAATGAATGACTATGAATTTTTGGTTTCCATGGTTGTTGCTATTTTCATCAAGCCCATAGGCCACCTCAAATATGGAGGCCCAAAAAAATTCCTAAATTTGCATCCAACATCATCCATTGTGTCCATGTAAGATTCCATGTAATTTTTCCATCCACAATCATTCGTTTATGCTATGACTTCAAATTACCCTTGCATAAACCCAAAGTAGGGACGGAAGGCATTATGGACCAATTGGCAATTTAAGTTTTCTATGGGCCCAAGCCCAACTACTCAAGTGTAAATTGCCCTTGAAAAAAAAATTGGTCCCTTGAACATTGTCAAGTAATGGTAAAAAAAAAATTCCTCATGTTGTGTGCAAATGAAGCTTTGCAAGGTTGTTTCATATTATCATGTTGTGCCATTCTTGATGGCTCCACTAAAACCACCTACAAATTTTAAGTTTAAGCATTTTTTTTCATTTCTAACAAGGCATCTTTTCCTATTGAATATATTCTTGCACAAGCAACAAATCCATGCACCCTCTAAACAACATGCAAGCTTATCACAAGATGGTGAAAGATCCTTGTCTATTGCAAAAGGTGTTTCTTCTTCAAGCATTGCTAGTGGTGTAGAAGAACATGTCTTATTGACCATTGACCCTACTTGTCCAAAGCCAAAAAAAACCTAGGAAGGTGGAATGGGAGTTGAACATCATGTTTCAAAATGTGTGGGTTGCAAACTACCTTGGGTTAAGGGTTGGCAAGATGTTCATGCTTAAATGCAAAGTTTGCACTTGTGTTGAGAGAAGAAAAAAGCTACAAGTTTGTCCCCAAGTTTGATGGCCTACAAAATCATGTTGGGTGATGCAAGGCTATTCTTGCATGGTTGAGTGTCAAAGTGGGACAATATTGTATGAATGGCAATTGGCTATTTAATGCACACAACATGTTTTATACTTGACCAAATAATTAATATTGAATTGCACATTGAAAAGAAAAAAGAAAAAAGAATTGAAACAAATTTACTCCTCTTGAAACAAGGATCCCCAATTTTACAAGTTATGAAAGCATGCGACAATTGTTTACATTTGTCCAAGTTTGTTAAATAACTTCTGACACCATCAAAACAACTCAAGTGCTTGGATTATGGCTAAATGTATATGCATCAACTTGTGTTCACAAACACATGTTTGGCATTTTAAAAAACAAGGTTTATTTCAATTTATGTTGATGAGGTAACCATTATGGATTGCCAATCTTGGTTTAAGTTTTCATGTTCATGGTTGGAAGCACATACTAATTTTATTGACTTTGGAGCAAGTGGTGAATGGTGATAGAACAAATAACTTCAAAAAGGTTGTAATGGGTATTGTGCTCCAATTTGGGAACCTTTCAAAATCTAACCTTGCTTCAAAACTTATGATTTGGCGTAGATGATGTTTCAATTTTCCAAGGGGTAAAAATAAGTGCCACAACACAATTTGAAAGGAAAAACATGCTCCTTACATGTTAAGGGTACATTTACATTTGATTATTGGGGCTTTTACTTATATTCACATGTGATAGCTTGTAAATTTGATAGTGATAACAATCTTGTTGCAAATAAAAACATGATTAAATAACTCACCTTTGACATTTTGAAGAGTCCACATTTTTTTGTTTTGTATACATGGTCCAAAGATAATGTCATCATTTCAAAAGTATTATGAATTCACTTTTATTTTGAATTCATTCATATTTTTTGATATGATTCCCATTGAAGTTTATTATAGCATGGATAATTCAAGAATAAAAAGTTGATAATGTTAACATTGAATATGGCTTTATAGTTCAAAGTAGAAAAATTGTGATTGTGAAAATCCAAATTAAACATGTGCACTTTCATTCTCTCCAACAATTCTTTACAATCAAATTTCTAAAGTACTAATTTTTTACCAAAAACTTGAATACCTATCTTTAACAATATACCCCAAATTTTGAAAGGTTGCCCTTGTTAACCATGGGTTGGGAACACCTAGCCACCTTGGCCTTTTTTGAAAATCCTTAAAAATAGCTAAGTGTGATAGTGAAGTTATTGTACATGCTAAAGTAAAGTTGTTTTATAAGAAAAAAAGTTTAATTACCATTTTTCTAGAATTTGAATTAGATTGCCAATAGTCCAAAAAGTTCATGATTTATTGAAATCAAATAATTGAGAGGAGAAGTTGATTACTGCCCTACTTAACATCTACCAACTATGAAATTTGGAAAAACAAATATAGTATGGTGAAAATTTGATTCCCAAGCATTATTGTCCTCATGAAGGTGATGCTGAATAAAACAAATGTAAATTATTCCTACTTCCAAAAAAGCTACCATAATTATCTCACATTAATTCTACTATAACTACTTGAGTAATAATCAAATAATATTCCATGTAAAAGGAAATGAAATAGGAGGGGCTTGCCTTTTGATGATAGTCCTACTATCTCATCATAACATTATTCCAACTAGTGAAACCCATAGCAAAGGAATTAAACAAAAGAGTAAGTGAGAGTGGACTAGAAGATAATTACCTTCCAAACCCTCTAAGGTACTTTTAAAGATGAATAATTCAAACCAATGGGTTTATAGGCTTCCAACACCTATTGTCTCCCTTTTATAACACATGTAGACCCTTATGGTTGCTCCTTACAATCCATAGTAGCTTTCCACTCCTTGTACACTTCAAATAGGAGTTCTACCTCCTTGTTGCCATTTAGTGCCAGTTACTATCTTGTGACAAAATGTATTTCCTATTCTATAAACTAAAATAGAGAGTAGATAATATTTTAATCTTATAGAAAAAGCGCAAGACTAATACATAAAAACAATGAAACCTATATAGTCTTAATATAAATTATTCTCTTTATCTCTCTATCATACTCTAAATAGAACAAAAACACCAACAAGAAACATGAGGATCCCTCAACCATTTTTCATTGCAAGAATACGAATACAACTTGCTTCCATGCTCTCCTCCTTTCTTTCCAATGTCACATACACCTCTTTTTCCATAGAGAAGACGCTTTAGACTCATGACTCCCATCTAAAATACTATAGAATACTCATCCCAAGTCCTCCTTTCGTCCTCCCAATCCCCTTTTTCATAAACCACACAAGGCCCATATCATCTTCATGAAAATAGATCCTTATTATAATCCTTCCTAAAAATCCACTAGGTGATTAATGGATTACCACCAACCATTCAACTAACTAACCTTGTTAGCTTCATCCTTTAGTAAAGGACAATAAGTCACTACCACTAGCAACCTTGTAGTTACTAGGATGCCCATGGCACTAACTAGCCTAGGAATTTTTACCCATAACAAAAACCATGCTTGTGGTTCCTACTATTATGTTGGATGATGACATCTAAACATGTCATAATTTAAAACTTGTAAATCTAGGGTTTAAGCCTCATGCTTGCCTTCTACTTTCAAATAGGCAATTTTTCATTTTCAAAACATCTAACGTTCTTCTCAATCTTTTTTTTTTTGCACTCTTGTTATGAACTTGCACCCCATTCCAAGTTCATCAAGCTTGTGTGAACTAATCTTATATTACCCCCCAATTTTAGTATATGTTGTTAATTAACTACACATATTGTTCAAGTTCATACACACTAGCATGCATTATATATTGTCCATAACCATAATGTTTATAAATTTGAACAAAAAAAAGACAATGAAATAAGAAATTCCTCTAATTATGTTAATTTCTTGATAGATGGAATGATTTTGTTTTTAAAAAAATTATTCAGCACTTGATACAAAGGCAATTTATGTTTGTTGATGTTATGTAAACAATTGGTGCATACATTACTACAAAAGTAGTTTTTTTTAATGAAAAATCCAATAAACAAATACCCACAATGACAAGTGTCAAAAAGAACAAGTCGATTTGGACCCATCATTGTGAATAGGATGATATTTTTTACTAGAAAAGTAAGAGATTATTTGACTATTCATTTTGACTTAGGGACAATCACTAGGCTATTTGACTAATGGAATTTCTACTTAAATTTAAATCATTTTCTTGGGATTATTATTATTATTATTATTATTTTAGGTAAATAGATAATAAATAGGTTTAAATAAGTTGTAAAAAGGCAAGTAGGCAAGTAGGTAAGTAGGTGGTAGCCTAGTTTAACCTACCTAACCTAACCTACTTAATTTAACCTACCTAGTTATGTTAATCTAGCCTACTTAATTGCCAAGTAATCCTTAAAGCATGCACATAGATTATAAGTATAAAGAATTGAACCTCTCACTTCAACAATGATAAACCAAGTCCTTCCCAATGGACTACAACACCAAAATGTGACAAGTCTTGTCAATTTTTTGCATTCATAAATTTATTTTTGTAGGTAAGTAAGAAGGTTATGTAAATGTAATTAGGTTGGAAGCAGGTTGGTGGGTAGGTAAAGGAAGTAAGAGGTAGGTACATAAACGTGTAGGAGGTAGGAGATAAGTAGGTATGTATAGGTATGTAGTTAAAATAAATAGGTAAACCTAGGTATAATGTACATAAACCTAGATAGGCCTAAGCCTAGGTAGGTAAGTGAACCTATGTATACAATATGTAGACCTGGGTAAACCCAAGTAGGTAGGTAGGTAGGTAAATTGAGGTGTGCCTAAACTACCTACCTAGTTTAAATAATAGTTAAATATGTGGATAGGCCTAGGCTACCTACCTACTTAGTAACTAAATAGGTAATTAGGTAGGTAGATAAACTTAAGCTACCTACCTATTTAAGTTTACCTACCTAGCTTAGGTAATAATTAGATAGGTAAATAGACCTAGATTACCTACCTAGCCAAGGTAGTTAATTAACTTGGTAAATATTAATTAGCATAGGATGTTTAACTTGACTATAAACCATTGATCATTTTGAACAAGCAAGTCATTTAATTTTGTTAAACTTAACTAGATGTTCCACTTGATTAGGACTCATTGGTCATTTTGACCAAATTAGTCAATTTTTTGTTCAACTTGATTGGATGTTTCACTTGACTTGGACCCATTGGCCATTTTGACCAAGCTAGTCAATTTTTTGTTCAATTTGACTAGATATTTGATTTGATAAATGGTCAAATATGTCATTTTAATCAAATTCACTAATAAAAAATATACATCATTTAAAACATGGGCCTTTAATTAAAATGGACATGTTCATTAATTAAGTTAGACAAGGCAATCAACTTGAATAACTTAAGAAATTATAAATTGTAATAGTGATAATAGGTAGGTAGGTAAGTAAATGGGTAAAAGGTAGGAAGTCGATAGGTAAAAGATAGGAAGTAGGAGGTAGGAAGTAAATAGATAAGTAAGTAGATAAATGGATACGTATGTAAGAAGTAGGTAGATTGTTAAGTGGGTAGGTAGGAGGTAAATAGATTGTAAAATCGCTTGAAATTCAATAATCTAGTTACTATTAAGTAAAAACAGTTGTTGAATAAGGAAGGAATGAGAAAAAAGATGAAAACACATAAAAGTACGACATGCATTTTGTTTACCTACCGTTTTGCAACAACTACTACCCTACAAAAATTACTAGCATGTTGCATCTACCACTATTTGCAAACTTGAAAAAAGAATTATAATGTTTACAAACTTTTTATAATTGTTGCCTATCGTCTACAACACCTACATACCTCTTATAGCTACCACCTACTATATGTAACACCTATTGACCTCTTATAGTTATTACCTACTATTTATAAGGCTTGTAAACCTCTTGTAACTGTTGCATACCATTTGTAACACCTATTGACCTTTTATAGTTGTTGCCTACCGTTTACAACATCAATCTGCCCTTTACAACCCTTAAATTTAATGGTTACTTTTGTGTTATTACCCTCTAGTGGTAGTTACCCTTCTACAATAGCCCTACTTTCATACTCTAGTAGCTCGAGTATTTTCATTGCAAAAGAAAAGAATAACCAAACTAAGAAACTAATATTCCCTACATCAACTAAAAAAGAATTATCCCTACCTTCGAAGCAATGTTGGTTTAGAATTTAATTCAAGTAAACATGATCAACTTCTAATGTATGCATCTTGGTTACTAAACAAAGTTGAACATAATTATAACATCACAAAAAAATAAACATTAACAATGGTTTTCTACACAAGTTTACACTTTACTTATTAGCCAATAAGTTTGTTTTCTATGTAGACCACATGGTGGTAGTTTACCTAATGAATAAGACACATGTATCTAGGTGGATATCATATGGTTGTTATTTTTGGAGTATGATTCATTGTAGTTTACACATTGCAATGTAGGACAATTGCATATTTGTAATCACATATTTGACTACAATATTATGAACCACACCAACTTGTAGTCGCATATTTGATTACAAAATGGTTTTAAGTCACATACACAATTATGTATTGCAAGATGAAAAGTGCATAAATAACTTAAATTAGTTTTAAATAAAATATCTTAAAGTCAAATGGCCTAGAATAGCCAATAATAACATAAGGAAAAATAACCAAAAATAACCTAAGGAAAAATAAATAATAATAAATTAAAATACCTAAAATAAGATAATTTTAAATGGCCTACAATAAAAAATGATAGAATATTTTTAAATATTCAATAATAGCCTAAAATAATTTAATATAATAAAAAGATACCCTATGGTATAATAGTCATAACCAAAAATAGTTCAACATAAAAAAGTTTATATAATAACCAAAGGTAGAATATCTTAAAATAACCTAAGGTAAAATAACTTAAAATGATGAAAGGTAGAATCACTTAAAATAACATAGAATAGAAGAATTTGAAATAACCTAATCTAAACTAACCAAAAATATCCAAATGTAGAATAACAAAAAATAACCAAAAATAACATAAGGTTAATTAACCTACTAAAATAACATAAAATAGTTGAAAATAGCTTAAGGTGGAATAAGTTAAAATAGCCTAAAATAACCTATAATTAAATAGTTTGAAATAACCTAGTAATAAAAAAGTTTTAAATAACATAAAATAGTCTCACTTAAGGTAACTAAATAGCTAGGGTAGGTAAATTAGATAGCTAAGGTAGGTAAATCAAGCCATATAAGTAGTTGGATAAGAATTTTTTTCCATAATGATGCAATTACAAAAATTATCACCTGTTGAAAAAAAATGTAACGGCTAAAAGGTTTAAGTGTGAAAATGAAGGGTTCAAATCCTCACCCTTGTAACCTATATATTTGAATGTGCTAACTAACCTACTTAACCTACTATAGGCTAGGCCTCTAGGCTACCTAGGTGACCTAGGCTAAGCTAGGCTAGGCCTAAGTTAAGCTAAGTAGGCCATGTGGTACCATTTTTTTCAATTTGAAACTTTTGATGTGTCAACATTTTAATGGTCAAAAATTTAAGGCATTCCCACATTTTAGTCTTAAACTAGTCACAAATGATTGTGCCACATAAGCATATCCAATTGTAAATTCTAGCCATAAAGACTAATAATAAATGACCGTGCCACATTGGCTAAACAAAAAGTTGGTGATAATTGCACCTCAATATGATTGTTGTTTCAACTAAATGCCACATCATGTTTTTTGCAACTAATTTTATTCAACTTGTCCAAAACAACTAAACATTATAACAATCGCATGTGGCATTTACAAATAAAAAGAATTATTTATGACCAAAAACATTAGTTGTTAATATGCAAATTCCCTATAATATGTGTTGGTTGATGTTTATAAACTTGAACTATACAAGTATGTTAATCAAGTAGTTTCAAAATTGGGGGTCAAATGAGCTAGTTGAAAGTACTAACATAGGTAGTAATCCAAACACAAAATTATAATTACATAACATATACCAAAATATACTAACAAGAAATGTAGAAAAGAATGAACATGTGGATGATGTGGCACAAATTAAAATAGTAATAGGAAGTGCAAAGAATAAAAAACTTGTGAAAGAACAAGTGGAGACATGTCACAAATTAATTTGGCAATAGGTAGTGAATAAATAATAAAGTTGACCTAGAAAAAGACTTGGACATTAATACAACTATTAGTCAATCATTAATAGCTCACATGTATGCAATTAATGTAACACCAAGAAAGGATGCAACCAAGAAAAACAATTGTCAATTTGAATGGCAAACCATAAAAATGCACACAACTTTTACATTAAAAGTGAATAGTAATAAGAACTACGTCAAAAAACTATTACTGTTCATATTTCCTATCATCTTTTCGGCATGTACAATATGAATGCACCACATCATAAATGCAAAAAGCTTTGTTGATTGTTTGTGTAAAATTGTGCAAGAAACAATAGAAAAAAAAAACTAAGAAAGGAAGAGGAAAAGGAAGAGGGTGAACATGCTCCAAAATATTTGTATGTAGAACCATTGCATTTTCCAAGACATTCACCTCCAACACCACAAGTTTTTATTCATTAAAAGAAATGATGTGTTTAAGAGGTAATGAGATATCATAAACAAGAATATGTGAGATGCAAAAGAAATATTGAGGGAGTTACATGAATGACTAGGAGGAGGTCAAAGATAGTAACTAAAAACAATTATCCTTTTTTATTCTGAAAAAGAAGAATAAGAAACACTGAAAAAAATAATTATGGAATTAATGGAGGAAAGACATCATGCGGAGCTAATTCAAGAACATCAAGTGAAAGCTACACAAGCTTTACAAAGGGATAAGATAACATGTACTATAATCAAACCTACAACTTTTAATTTGGACCTTCAAAGAAACCATGCAAGAAGATGGTGAAGATTGTGTTACTAAAGGACAAAAATCATTATTGGTTTGCATCAACATCACAGAAATACATTACGAAGTTAGAAAAAAGATAAAAATGGATAGATATGGGGAAAAAATAGAGACACTTGACAAATATTCCTAAGTTGAAAAGGTTCGTTGAGATTGAATAAAAAACACTTAGACATGAATTGCTAGTACATGAATTTTTTAATACATAGTATAGATGATTAATTATTTGCTTGGGTGAATTAATAGGTTTTATGCATTGATTATAATCAAAATGTGAAGCAAATAAAGGAATAGTTGTTAAGTACTACAAAACAAGTTTAGGTTGAAAGTTTGTTTCCTAGATAAGAGCAATAGGAAGGGATCAGATGAACAAGGACAACATATGTGAGTATGATGCAATTAGATGAAGAATGAAAGAGTTCTAAGGTGATCTTATGAAGAGGAAGAAACAAAAATGAGAGGTGTAACAAGTGTACTTTAACAAAAATCCATATAATAACATGTATTAGTAAGGTAGAAGGAAAGAACCCTTCCACTTTAATACATATGTTAACATGGAGAGCACATGATGAAGAAAGAGAAATTACCAACACCTTACCAAAATGATGAGCTCATGTTGTCACTAGAAAGGGAACACGGGCTATTAACAAATGTGCATGATCAACCTTCACCACAAATGGAACATGTGACCATTGTGGACAAACCTATTGTAAGACAAGACCAACATGTACCAAAAGCGACATAGGTGGTCCGTAAGGACAAACCTAAATGTAAATAAGAGCAATAAGAACCCAAAGGGGCATCAATAGTTATTGGGAGGAGACTTGTAAAAGTAATTAATTAATCAATATCATGAACACTAATACGATTTTTTAAAATACGATTACATTTACAACTAGATTTATAATCATATGGGATTAAATGACTATGGTCATTAAAGTCATGCCAAATAGCTTGCTTAAACAACTGGACATGACATGGTGTTGTCTCATGTCCAAAACAACTATGTGTAATGTCCATGTGGATTTACACTTAAAAATAAAAAATGTAATCATTTTATAATCATTTAAGACACATATAGTCATGTTCCAATCATTTATGACACATGTGATCATGTTATAGTCATTTAGGACCAAATATAAAATGTCATTAGAAGGAATTGAACCCTCATTTCCATGGCCAGAAACCAACTTTTTAACCATCTAAGCAATACTTCAACTTGTAATGTATTAAGTTATCGCATAAATATAAACATGTATATTTCAAATTTTATGCATTATCATATCATTATTTAATTATGTAAGTTTGTAATGAAATTGATTTCACATTATAATTAACTAATTTTAATTTATTTAAATAAATAAATTTTTTTCAGTACAAATTTAATGTTTTAAATTTCTAATTTCAGTTATAAATTAAGTATATTTCATGATTTATAATTCAATTCAATTTTTAATATTTCAAATAAACTTGTATATTTTTTCAAAATTTTGAATTTAATATTTTGAATTTTCTATTTGGTCCATACATTTGGATATTTTTTAGATAATGAAGTTAAATTGATTTAATATATATTTTTGGGCCATAGATTAAATTTTAATTAAATTTAAGATTCTGAATTAAATTTAATCCATATTTTTAATTCCATAATTCTATAAAATTTAAAATTTTCTAATTTTCAGATGTAAATAAATTACATAAATTTTAAATATTTATTTCAAAATTTTCAATGTCAAATTCTAAACTATAAATGTACACCTAAATATCACATGATTTAATTTTAAAATTTAATTTAATTATCAATGATTCAATCCTCATACATGTATGCATGCCATTTGTAAAAATAACAAATTAAAATATAACATTTTTATAAATCCTTAAAAAATGATTCCACTTGGATTTCATATACACAAGTGTTTTCAAGTAATGCATATATGACTATTGCCATTACAAAATGACCTATGAAAATTTTTATGAATGTATGTTATTAAATTTTATGATTTACATGATGTCAATTATTATTTACATTTTCAATATAATTCACAATGTAGAACTAGGTTATGACTACAATTATGTTAATTTGATTACATATTTACAACATGTGGCAAAATTACATGCTAAATGTAAAGTGATGAATTATTAATTTTTCAAATCAAATCTTAAATAATATTACAATTTGTTTTGTAGGTGGTTGCATAAGACACCAATCCTTTTAATATCATATGCCATATCATAACTTATGTCATATGTTACATCATGTCATAGTTATTGTTGTTGGTTAGTCACTTTAACAATTTCACATCTTTAGCTTGAATGTAGATAAACTTGAACACATGCCCACATTGTGTTAAACATCCATTTCATTAATCCATTAATTATAAGAACCACTAGATTGCAACTACACATATTACCACATAAGTTAGATAGTTGCAAATATGGTTCATAATTGTTTAAAAAGTGGTTGCATAGGACATGAATTCTTCTAGTGAAATGGAACAAGTGGTTATTGAAAATAGACCATCAGTAACATGTTATTATATGTTTGACAAGTTTGCGAGCTTTTGGATAGTCATTCAAAACTATTTCAATGGAGGCCACACCATGTTTTCATAAACCAAATGGAATGCAAATTGGAGGAGAAGCAAATCCACATATGAAAAATATAGGTATGTTTCAACAAATGGTTACTAGCAAATGAGTATAATATTGTTAGAATTGTTTGGACTGAAATTGGTTAACAAACAAATAAAAGATGAAAAAATGTGAAGAATGAGAAGTAGGCAATGAAGGAAGAACAACAAGAAGTGGATTTAATAGACCAAGTGCCATAGCAACAAGTATCTAAAAAATAATCACTACCGAAGTAAGAGGCAACATTAGGAATATTTCAATCAATTGCCAAGGAAGAGTAGTAACTATGCCAACCTTAACAACCATTGATAACCTTAGATTATGTTGTACATGACAAGGATTTCAAGGATGGAATCCACAATACAAGGGGGGGGGTAATGTTAAAGAAAGATAATGGTTAATGAAAGCAAAATGTAGTGTATATAGTTAGTAAGAAGTTAAGAGCTAGATTTGAATTCAAGTTTTGGAAGAAAATTTTGAATATTTCTCCACCTTCTTTTTTTGGATATTCATTCTTGGTGCAATTTTGAAGTTTTTTTGCACCTTTTTGTTTTGGTAACATGGATTTTGGAGATATTTTGTGAATACCTTTTTTTACTATATAAATACATGTAAATTAAGATTGTAACAATCAATACTTGCAAGAAAAGTACTTATCAAAACTAATTGTGAATGTGTAATCAATGTGCATGTAGAACTCAATCAAGAACTAAGAATTTAGTATTTACCACTACCGTATTTAGCAAATCACAATGCAAGTAAATATAGCTTGAATCTTCATGTTCTTATTTGCAATTCAATCAAAAGTGCCAAACTCATTTAACACCTTTGCTTCAAATGCAACATCTCTTATTCCAAAATCCGAATTATCCACCACAACTAATTTATCTTCATTGCAAAAATAAATATTGCACAAAACAATCGAGATAGAAATTACCAAAATCAATTTGACAATAAAAAAGTGAGATAATAAAGCAAATGCTTTGGATAGACACACTTGCAAGGGTAGCAAAAAAATAATATGCAAAATGAAAACTTTAGGTCATGCACATCATGCATTGTGAAGAAGGAAAACCAACAAACTCACGATGTTTTAATCCTAAGTTTGAGACAAAACACCTAAACTATAAACCTTTTATTATTATTATTATTTTATTTTAAACATCTTTGACTTCAATTTTTAAAACCTAATTCATGACCCAACATTTAAGTAATGGTCTAAGAACGATTCCACAAATATATTGTATGGCAAATTTTGGATGAAAAAAGTCAAAACATGCCAATTTGGCTCAACAAAGTGGTTTTGCCTCAACATTTTTGTATAGGCTGTTGAGGCTAGCAAAAGACACATCCATGCCTAACACCTACTATTGATTGGCTTGATGGTTCGATTGGTCCAGGTGGGTTGCCATTAGGAGTTTCCCATCTTTTGTAGTCCCAATTTCAATCTTATGGGTGAGGTTGGGAAAAAGTAAATTAAACTAATCTTGAATGTGAAAAATATTGTTGCAAGTGCACATACTCAACATGGGTGGAATTATTCTAATAATGCTTAGCCAAGATATTATTACCTTTATTGTCTCATGGATTTTAACCATGCACCTTATGGCTCACACCTAAACCCTTTACTACCATTTAACCATCCATAAAAGTTTCAAAATGCTTCAATCCCAAGTTTGGGACAAACAAACACTTAAACACCCTAAAGCATACACTACTATCAATTTATTTATTTTTCAATTTAATGATGTAGTTGAAATGGTGATCATCCATTAGCCAATTTAACCAAATTTAGCTATAAAAAATATAAAAAGAAAAAGTTTCAACATCCTTATGTATTTTTGGCAACTTACTTGAACCCCGAATAGAAATTTGGCAATGTTTTTGAAATTGTTTTTTATTTTATTTAATCTTTGGCAATTTTTGCAACAATGCAAAATTTCCCACCTATAAAATCACTGAATGCTATTTCCACTTTTAACAATCATTCTTTTCATTTTTACTTTACTTTTGAGATGAGTTAGAGATTTGGTTAAACATCATTTTTTTAATCACTTGGGTCAGAATTTTGGTCACAAATAACTCCTATCTTTTCCAATTGACTCCAACTCTCCTTGCTAAACCTTTTGCAATCAACCTACTTTCATTACCCACACCATATGCCCCACTCAAAAGGAGTTCCCACATGGCCCCTTTCCAGGGTTTGGAATAGAATCAACAACTGGCAAGGGGAGGATGACATGCAAGATTGAAACCATCTTGGGGTGGTGGGACAAATTGCATGGATCATGAAGACCAAGACAAGGCAACATGATGCCCAAAAACAAACCATGACAATGATGGGCAGGATGGAGATCATACAGAAATGGAAACCAAAGAAGGATGCCAATGTCCAAAGTATTTAAGCTCAGACCTTCAAGCCTATCTATGAAATTGCAGAGAAAACTCCATGACACTTGAGATTTAACTCCACAAGATGAGTGTGGAGTGTGGACCTTATTAATATCAATCATAAAAGTGAGACAATGTCTGTCATCATGAATTTCACAATATCAAGCTCAGATGACTTCATCAGCTCCAAACAGAGGGCATTATCTAGTATATAATAATCCATCCAAAACTTCAGGCAACCTATTATACAACATCTACATCCTGAGTCTCTGAGTTTTGGTTGCTATTTGAAAGCAAATGAGAAAACTCAGTCATGAGGTTGGCAAGCACACAAAGAGACAAATCTAATAGAAAAAAGTTGATAGTATCATTGTTCAGGCTCCAACAAGCTCATGTGAGCATAAGCTTTATTTCATCTGAGCTTGTCCCTGTACAATCAAGCATCTAAGCTTAACACATAGAGGGACGTAAATTTGAGGTTGCTGTTCAGCCTGGGCCCTGACTGTACATCCTTTTAAGCATATATATATCTCTGGTGACTACTTGGATGCAGAACATCCACCAAAGCCACTGGAAACCATGTCTATGAGATTGCAGAGGACTCCACAACAACAGTTTGCAGGTAACATACAAAGATGAGCACATGACAAGGATGAGTGGGGTCATAACCTTTGAGTGTCACTCACAAAGTATCAGACCATCAGCTTTGTCATGAATAGCAATGACATTCCAACCCAATTTTTGGTCAAACCATTATACAAACATCTGTGTCCTGAGTTCCTGTTGCCTTTCTGCTGTTTCTTCTCATGTAAGCAACACTCAACACAAGAGAGTCAGTCCTCATGGCAATGTTTCTCAACATGCAAAAGGCCACTCCCCAAAGGGTAGAGTTGTAAGGTTGAAAACCTCAGTGCCCACAAGAACCTGCCTCATGCAAATGCCACACAGAAACAAAGGGAAAGCCACACTACAGAATAGGACCATGGCCTGCCCTCGAATGTGTATGTGTACCATCTAAAAGTAGATCAAAATAGTGTTTGTTTTAATAATGGAAAGAAACACGCTTACTCTTTCAAGGGTCATACCTTTAGAAACTCAACTCATTCTTTGTAGTCCTACTACGCTTGTTTCCATGGATAACAAGAAACAATGCTCCAATTAAGGTGCCAGCACTCCCTTAGATTAATGTGATTGTGAATCTGTGCATGTGACAGAAATAAAAATTCTGTTGCCACAGATTTTCAATGGCAAGCACACTATTTCAGAGGAATAAAGAGCCTCAGACAACCACGCTCAGGCCCTACACATTTCCATTCAATTCCCATCTCCAACACATGACACCAAAAAACAAATAAAACCACATTGCCCTGTTGCACCCCACACTCCATTACAAACTACAATGTAGTTATTGACACTATTTCATTGGAAATACCATCTTCTGCCACTTCAGCAATGCATTTTCCAATGACTACTCATCCCATTTGTCAAATTCTGTCTGTAAGTTGTCTTGGGTTCCTAATGAGGATGATCCTTGGCAGCTTCGCTTTTGCTGGAAATCTCCATACAGGGACTCCTCACATCTCAGACAGTCTTAACTGAGACAGGGACTTGTAAGTTAAAAGAGTCCCAAAGCACAACCACATTGAATCTAGCACAACTCACCTACTACTATGGAAGCCCAACTTGAATTGCAGATTGAATTGAAGCAAAAATCACTGACATCCTCCAGAGTTGAAATCAAGGACCAAGGGCATGATCTGTACCTATCTCAAACAAACTCAACTGTAAAGTGTGTCTCCTTCTCTTCCTGATATTGAACATGTGACTTTAGAAGGGGCATTGCATCAAGAAGATGACCCTCCAAAGTTGAAAAACATCAGTTCCATGTACATCCCTGCCTATCAGCAATCCCGCTTGGCCCGCTGCTTCACACTACGTTTCCACTTTCCCTCCCGCTTTGGTATGAAGCAATCATCCTCGCTAGCCTGCTAACTCACCAAAAAACACAACACAGTGCAGCCCAAATAAGCAGGCAGCAAATGTGGGAAAAGAGAGAAGCAGATCACTCCTAAGTACTTGAAACAAGTCGCATGAAGACAGTCACCAAGTTGATGCAGTGATTTTCATCCTCCTATTGCAGCTCCAACTTTCATCTTTGCATAGTCTAAGTCGAGAGCGAACTTTTCTGCATCAGAGACAAGCACAATGCCCCCATCTGTAGCAATCAAAGATGACCCTCAAACACACCACTTAATGCAAACCCTGAAGATCATCCCATCATCAGAATATGACAACTGTGAAAACAACCCCAATACCAGAAGCAAAAGACTCAAAACGGAAAATCAGCTCTGTTAAGAAACCAAAATAATAGGAAATAGGAAATACAATGATAATTTCTCAGACCAGCAAATGAAAGCAACCAAAAAAAGAGTTGCCTACACAACACAATGGATATCAACAAAGCAATAATGCATTCAATCATTCCAATTGCTGCATTTGTTTGATAATGGTTTAAGCAATGAACACTAAATTGACTGATATCACAACAGAAATAGCTAGTATTTGTGCAATGACATGCCACTGGTCCAGAGAGAAAGGAAAGAGAATACGAAGTAAACTCTTCCCAAAGTCTTTGGCTCAAACAACCATGTTGCTCATGGCCAACCAGTTGCAAAACAACAAAGTCAACTGTATTTGACCAACTCCAAACTCTCATGACACTAAAATATATTTTGAGGAATTGCTGAACTAGAAGGTCCAACCTTGTTGGAAGCCATTTCCCCTTGGTTCACCCTCAGCACAGATTGTGTAAGTCTCCTAGAGAACCCTCCCTGGTGCACATCTGCAACCTCTGGCACAAGACATTCAGCAGATGCTTGCTGTTGCACCTGACCTGGAACAGATGGTGACCAGACTGGAACTGCCCCACTCTCACTTTCTGTACGCCCACCAGCCACTACAGATTCAGCTGTGGAATTCAAATCCAAATCCAGAATTGGTACGGCAGCCTGAGCAGACTGGGATCTATCTACTAAACCTCGGACATGACCTTCAAGAGGATTTGAAACCCCAACCAAGGACATGCCTGCTGAAGCAGATGGAACTGGTGGAGGCATTGTGGCCGTGGCTTCAGCAATATCCTCTTCAATTGGTATACTTTGGTGCAGAATGGATGCAGCAGCCTGCTGTTGAGATTCAGTAGGTAGATCTGGCACAAGCTGGTCTCTAGGGAAGCTGCCTGAATGAGGTGCAAATCGTCTAACCACCACTCTATGTACATCCATTCTTTCATGTGAAGGACCTCCTGTACCTGGAACTTCTGTGGTTTCCCCAAGTCCCTCTTCCGTACCATTTGCAAGGGAAGCTTTCAATGCTGCCTCTCTTTCCCACATCTCTGCAAGCGAAGCTTGAAGCCTCTCCCTGGCAACCCCTATTTCCACTATGGGTCTGGGATAATTTGTTCCTAACTCAACCCCGGCAGCTCGAAGTGCACTCAAAGGAGCATCCCAAGGATGGTGTATCCACTCATTTGGTAATCTAGAGAGCTCGGGCAGCCAACGCCGCACATATTCACCATCTGGGTCAAACCTATATCCTTCAAGCTGATGCCCTATCATGGAAACATATCAGTATGCTGGCAGAAATAAAAGGTAACGGCACCAGATTGCAGAACTGAATCAGAGAGGATAGCTTGAACAAACTTCCTTGTACCTACCAGCATCACTTGTGTGACATTTTGCAACTATCACACAACATCAGCATCAAAGCAAAAATCATCACAACAACAATACCTGAGGATTATCCATTCGATCGAGTTCATGACCATCTGGCAAACTGCCAGATATATATTGCCAACCAAGGACATCGCATTCTAAGTCTGCATCCAAAAGTGTGTCCCAGAAGTATTTCATGCCCCACCTCCATGGCAGCTGCAAAAACTTGACGCAAAAGCTTGAAACTACAACTCGCATTCGGTTGTGCAACCAACCAGTGGCCCAAAGCTCTCGCATTCCAGCATCCACCAATGGGTACCCTGTACGCCCTTGTCTCCATGCCTTGAAATAACCCTCATCCACACGCCAAGGAAATGACTTCAAGTTGGCAAGCAGTGACCTCTCATGTGTGAAAGGGAAGTGGAAACTTAGGTATCTGGAGTATTCTCGAAGTCCAATTGACCTCAAGAACAAGGTCACATTCTGCTCTCCCACAGTGCTACCCTCCCTGGTCCAAGCAAATTGCTTTGTGTGAACCTCATAAAAAAGTTTTCGCACACTCAACTCCCCAAAATGCAGGTGAGGTGACAAAAGTGATGTGGTCACACCATCTACTTTCTGCCTGTCGGTAGCATACTCAAGCAGAGCACCTCGAAGAAATGCTTCCAATGACTTGTTGGCATGACTCCATCCAGGACACCATGCCCGTGCCAAAAGGGCATTGCTACTTTTCTCAGACAAGTCTTCAAGACCCAGCTCCTCAGCTGAGTAACTCACGATTTTTCCTGAAAAAATTTTGCAATCATTACAGCCATTGATACACTTTCTATCCTATCATGTGCCCAACCAGGAACTTTCAATACTTTGAAGATAGGAAAGGAGTGAATAATTGTTTGCCAGGCAAAGGTACTTGAGCTACATGAGCTACATGCCCATGCAACCTATCACAGGGACAAACCTGTATTAGAGCAGAGATGATTAGAACACAACAAAAACATCAGAAAAGAAGACAGGAATGAAGAGACAGCAAATACATACTTGCTTCATGCAGAAAGCACATGATTCATTTAGATATAACAGAAGTAAAACCTTCCAAAAGGCCTCACCTATCGGTCCTGTCAATCGCCTTGGCGGTAGAAGTGGAGCTTCTGGCTCAGATGGCATATTGAGGCACTTCTGCCAGTAAGCATTGAATACAGTGAACGCTTGTCCTTCATCATCATATACCTCCCAGGGCTCATTCAGCAAATCTCCATTGGATGTATGAACAGAAATTCCACACTCCGCCAACCCTTGCTTTACACCATGATCCCTAACAAGTGATACTGGATCTGTCAAACAAAACCAAAAAAATAGAAGCTTCTCTGTCACTTCTGGTCATTGAAGAACTTGTCCAGACTGGAGCCAAAAAAATTTAACACAAAAGCATCTTCAAGAGCAGAGCACCAACAGCATTACAATTCCTCAGCATGTACCCAAGTTCAGCAACCAGAAACTCACTTCAACCAAAGCTACAGTCATGCAGTGACTGGGGACAATTTGTAAGAATGGGTGGTACTTGTGCCCTCTTGGATACTGTCATTTTCCAACGATTACCAGTTTTCTACAAGTGAATACTCTGAAATGATGCTGAGCATTTCATCAAGTGACACTTCTGATCAAGTTTGCTTTGATAGGGAACAGGATCCTTGTTTTCCACTTCACAGAACATGTCAACCTAACTTTCTTTCACATCTGTCTGTGATGTCAATGTCAATTTCAAGGTGTACTAGGTCTGCAGACAGAGAGCCGGATTGCAGGAGAGCCCTAGAAGAAGAAGATGAGTGAACTCACCATAGAGATGGTTGAAGAACACCTGAGTAGCTCCAGTTGCTTCAGCAATTTCTAGAAGCACAGTAAGTGAGCTGTGTGCCTTTCTCATTATCAAAGGAGAGCCTAAGCTCCTGAGGGAAGTGTCTAAATGTATCAAGCTCTGCTTCAACCACCATCTCGAGACACGCCCAGGATGGAACTGTCCGTCCTCTGCTGTACACCATATGAAGACAGGGATGACGGATCCTGCTCTTGCAGCCGCAACTAGAGCCGGATTGTCCTCCAGCCGAAGATCTCTTCTGAACCAAACTATGGAACATGCTGCCATCCTCCTGCAGACTTCGCTTCCACACGTTTATTCCCAACTTGTAGCCATCAGTCTTCGTCTACAATTCAAGCCCACAACTCTCAAATGGATGCAGCCCCGTAACGTCTACGCTATCCTGTTCTTCTTCCGAGACCAAATCCCATAATATTGTGCGCCGGAATGTAACATGAATTCATTCTACGCGTCGACCTGCCAAGGGCCTTTGATCGTCGTCACGGTTGCAGCGGCGACAGCCTCCTCCGCGAACTCCCATTTCCACAACCAAAAGCTGAGGCTGCTCGCGGGAACAGTCTAAGAGAGCTTTTGCAGCTTGTGATGGCGCTCAAATTCTCTTCCTCACTAAGACGCCCGGTAGTCTGATTTCCACTGCACATGATGTAAGTGCTTAGATATGGCTGCTTGTTCCGCAGCAAGCAAGTCGAGCAAACTTCCGTCCTCCCTCCTGCAGCCGTCCATGGCCTACAGTGTCGTGTCTGTCAGCCTAAGCCTAAGCTCGTAGACATGACGACGGCCGCTCTAAGTACCGTAGAATCCACGATCGATAGGTCGCAGCTAACGGCAGCCAGAAATCCAAAATCTTCTTGTGATGTTTCCTTTTATCTCACAAGCTTCACCAGAGACGATACAGAGCTACTTCATTCGGCTGTGGTAAAGGCTTGTGCGACGAAGAAAAGCAGCAATCCGTTGAAAAAGACTTACAAACAATCCCGGCCGCGTGAGACTTCCAGGCAGCTCCGACACTTATTTCCTGCACTGACTTCTATGCGCAACGCATCAGTGCAATCCTTAAGCAAAGGTTCCCGGTTACAAAGTCCACAAGAAGTAGAGAAGAGAACCAAAAACCGATCTCAAACGCGCAACGTCAAAGACATGAAGAAGAGCCAGCAACTTAGTGGCAGCAGCTGTAACCCCAAGAACCATGATCGACAAGCACAGCTAGTAAGAGACAATAATATCAACACAAACGGATTTACATTCTCGGCCCGAGCAAGTTCTTCTTCCGCACGATCTAGGACCAAAAAAACAGCATCAAAAACTAAAACCAACAAAAGGAAAGAATAACTGCGAAACAAAAAGAATCCAGTTACAAATTAATGAGGCACACACACACACACACACACACACACACACACACAGAGCCAGCACGACAACAAGAAGCTGCAGGAAAACACACGCACTGTCAATGGACACCAGCGTCGTCGAAGAATCAACGACCCCAAAAGAAATAAATAAAAAACAAACAAACTAGAGAAAACTGATCCCAAAATGAACAGGACTTACATCATCGTACCTCAAAGCTTGAACACGAGCTTACAAAGAAAGTCATAGAAGACTGTGAGGTTGGTAGTCAGAGCTCCTGTCTCCCTCCTTCCTTCCTTCTCTCCCTCGGGCTCTCTCGCTCTCTCTGGCTCTCGTGTTTCCCTCAAAAGGTGCGAGACGTGTTAGCCTAACTGAACCCCGTGGTTAGTAAGTAACCAAGCCAGGTTACATGTTTAGTGAGTTAATTAGTGATCGCATCTGACGGAAACAAATCCATAACCCAGCTGATTCTCGCCACGTGGCAAAACATAAGTGGCTTGTAGCGGTTTCTGGCCAATGGCAAAACAGAATATCCATCCTCCTCACCTGTCTACTTACCGATTCTACCTACCTACCTACACTCCATTTAGTTTTCTCTCTTCCTTAATAATTAATAATTAATTTTTCATAGCCAGGTAGATACGTTCCTTCCTTCGTTCTTCATCCCCCTCCTCCTCCTCTGCAATTTTTTTAATTTTTGGGGGGTGTTTTTTTTTTTTTTTTTTTTTTTATTTTAAGAAAAAAAAAAAAAAAAAAAAAAGAGATATAAAAAAAAAAAAAAAAAAAAAAAAAAAAGAATTTTGAGCTTGGGAGGCAATGGCCAATCTAGTTAATACAACCATGAAGAAGTACCTAGAAAAGAGTGCTTGAAAAACAAAAGAAAAGTTTGTGCCAACAAGCCATTGGGTTGGTGCAATTTTCAAGGCTTTAATAGCCTTCAAAGAAATTGTCCTAAACAAAGGAACATAAAAGAGACATAAAAAATTGTTAAAAAAGTTTGAGTGTATTTCGAGGTTGCATCCTAGAGTGCAATCTTGTCTGCACCAAGAGGCAAGCATTTCAAAAAGTGAGATGTCAGTTCCTTCGAGAGGATATAAAGGTGTGATGGGTGCATTATCATGTTAGCACTTATAACTATTGTTGTCCACACACAAAAATAAATCAATGACACAAAACATCGTAAATGGCACATCTCATCCAAACTAAAATACTAATGACTTCAACAAACCATAATCCAAGTACTTTGCAAAAGAAAGATGAACTTACACAAACCCCCTTGCAAAACAAGTAGACAACAACACAAGAAAGGTTTGGTTTCAAATCCAACAAACGAGATTGAATCACCCCACTCGGGTTTTTATGTGCCATTCGAAATTTCAAATAATTGAAAGGTAACTTACCATCGTTTACCTATTTTGAACTAGAACATAGCGTCTTAAAATACAACAAAACTTTTGATAGATGTTACAATAGGAACCATGACCTTATCTTGCATCATGTGTCTTGAAGCAAAATGAACAATCTGAGATGTTAAACAATGAAAAGTCAGGATACATGTTTAGTCCTTCAACCAAAATGTGTTACAATGCATGGTAAAATTTAATTTAACAAATTTCGAATGTCTTATCCTACAAGAAATGCAAGATTCCATAACACTCTCAACACATCATTCTTTCATTTTGAATGCCAAAATCTTATTAATTATTTTTTTATGTGCATGTCTCCTACAAGTCTTACTTCCAACCTTTGGAATGTATGCTAATTATTAACAAAATTAGTATGACTGTCCTTTTTAATGTAGCCACAAAATTGAAAAAAAATCAAGATTCTAACAACATTTCGATGAAAGTTTGTGCTTTATAAAACTAAAAGGTTCAAATTGGCCCTTAGGTATAAGGTGCCATTTGCCTTAAGGATTTCATCTTTATTGAATCCTTGAAAGTAGAATATTCTACAAAAATCAAATTTTAAATTTAAAAAAAATTTATGATTCAAAAAAAAGTTTCATTGTATTATAATGTAAAGGTGTACATGACCAAATTCCTAGAAAAATGATATTTTCAAATCATTTCAAGTCTTTAATTAAAAAAAATTTAAGCAGCAAAAAAAAATCAGTTTCATTGACTTTTAAATGATTTTGGGTATTCCATACCAATATAGTTTTACAAACATGTTCTGAAACAATAGTTATAACAATTACTTAATTTTGCATATCTAGCATTTTAGAAAAATAAAAAGACCATAAATGGAAAGTTGTTCTTATAAAAATTTGTCTTCAATACCTTGATATATATATATAAATACCCAAAGGAACTTTCAAAAAAGTTGTAATTAGTGTTTGGCAATGTAAAAAAGTTCATACATAGCCATTTTTGGAAAATTTTAATATAAACCTTAATATAATAGTAAAATAAAAATATTTGAAACTATTTTTATGAAAGATTTTTAAAAATTTCAATAATTTTAGTTATTTAAAAAATTGGGTGTGGCCATCATTTAGTATTTGCACCCATACTCATCATATTCCAAATTTTGTCAAATGTTATTAATAAAAAATATTTTTGTAAATGTTCATCTAAAAACTTCAACCCCAATTTAATTAATGATTTACCACAATGGAAGTTGAGTGGTTTTTCAAATCATCAATTTAATTATAATTATTTTCACCATATTAATATTAGTGTACATTTTTATTTAATGAAACAATCAAAATTATATAACTTATAGGTTATATTAGTTATAATAATTGATCCAAGTTGAAGATAAATGTAATTGTGAAATGAAACATTCATTTTACCTAGGCCAATTATGAATGCACCTTAATGCATTGGTTGAAGACTTGACATATCCTTTTCAAGGTGAAGAGTGTAACTCCTTATATGTAGCCTATTCACATGCTTAAAGGCTAAACTATGTAAGGTAGGTAGGTAAAATAATTAACTAGGTTAAATGGCTTCGGCTTAACTTATAAATAAGCTAGGTTAACCATTAACTAATTATAATTACCTAGGTTTACTTATTATTTACCTACATAATAAGTAAGTAACATAATCTAACTTGGCCTACTAACTAGGCTTAGGCTAGTTAAGTACTTAGGCAATAAATAAATAGGTAGTTAATAGAGGTAGCTCTAGGGAATTAGGTTAGATATCCTACCATTATAAAGATCAAAACATAGTTAAATGGACTATTTGGATTATCATTATTTTTTTATTTTTTGGACAATAAATGAATTAAAAATCTGAAGTCATATTCAACATTAGCATTGTTAAAATTATAATTATTTATACATTACAATAGTCATTATTGGGAATTTTATTTTAAAAATGGATGAGTTTTTAAAAAAATGGACTCATAGTCGATTCTTGAAATGATCTAACATTATTTTTGTCATTCATGAAATTTAATCATTGGATTTATGAACTAGGCTTAGCCATTGCTTTAAGTTATTAAATTTAGCCATTAAGTTTAGCCATTACTTTAAATCACTAAATTAAACCACTAGGTTTAGCCATTATTTTAAGCCACTAAGTTTAATCACTATGTTTACCATTACTTTAAATCATTGAGTTTAACCAATAGGTTTAACCATTATTTTAAGTCATTAAATTTAACCATTAGGTTTAATTGTTATTTTAAGTCACTTAATTTAGCCATTATGTTTAATGATGTGAAATAAACACGTGAAATAATAAACTTGATAAAAGTTATACTTATAAGTTACAACTTATATACGTGTTTAAAAAACTAGGGTAGGTAAGTTAGATTATGGTAGTTTGGTGAAGTTAGGTTAGGTTAGGTAGGTTTGGTTAGGCTAGGCTAACACATACCTACCTAAGTGCCTTTATTCGACCTACTTAAACCTATTTACTACCTACCTACTTACTTACCTACCTACCTATTAATTCTTAAAATAATAATCCAAAAAATGATTTTAATTTAAGTATAAAATTGACCCAATCAAATGGTCCATTATCTATTAAACATTTTGTCAGTCACTTTGCTAGTCAAAATGACAAGGTCCAATTTGACTACCTAGTTGCGTTAAATATGTACAAAACAATTTTTCTAGATTGATAGGGTGGTTTTTTTTTACACCTATCATTTTTGGTTTTTTTTAATCGGAAAACCTAATAAAAAAAACCATGGATTGTAATAATGTGTGAAAATAAAAATAAAAATACACGACATTATTAAATGGAGAGTTCAAAAGTAAGATGCCTAAACCAACTACAACCTCTTGAGCCAATTAATCGTAAAAGAATGATGTGGCAACACAAGATTGGATGAAAAGTTTTGAAATAGTGTTAAACAATAATGCTTAAACAATGTTTTTACATTGTGTTGAAAAGCACTAGTTATGAGCTTTAAAATGTGTTGAAAGGTATTATAAATTTATTGGATTACCTTTCAAACTTTACTAGATGTTAAATTAATATATTAGAAAGGGTTTCACATAAATACAACATATACTTTCAACATTAACTTAGTTTATGAGACTTATGAACATTAATAAATTTCCTCAATTTCATCATTTTTAATCATTAAAAGTTGATTTCACATAAAAAATTCCAAGCTTTCACATGGAATTTTTGACCAATCTCCACATGTTTAATGACATTTACATTATGCCAAATTTTGTTCATTCCAACCCATGTGTTTGCAACTCTTTTTGTGACAAAAATCAAACTAATCCCTTGTGACAACCATAGTTGTTGTGACTATGGTAGGGTACCAACTAACCTTGTAATTGTCGATGTGATTATGTATGTGCATGTGGTATAGATTGGATGAAAGCCTTAAATGAAAATTTAATCACTATTAGCTACATCCAATAACAGATGATAACATATTAATTGATTTTGTGATTTGTAATATATATTTTTTATTACACTTTATTAACTAGACTATAGGTTTAAAACTCATGGTAGGGTGTAGTCATAGTAGCATCTATTACAAGTGTAACAATGTTTGGATTTTCATGTTTTTAGTGTGAAAAATTGCATTAATGTTACAAGTTTGGAATATTTTAAAATGATGCCCTTTCTAATATATCATTAATATATCATATGGAAATATTTAGAATTATTTTGGGTTGAATCTAATGCTTAAATAAAATGTTCAAAAAAACGCATAAAACATTGTAACCAATGTGTTCAATTTTTGAAAACTCCTTGAAATGGCTTCAAATGACATAATCATGTGTAATAATCATTCAATCCTTTACATAGTAGTACAATATATCATGATGGAAAAATTGAATATTTTTTACCACCTTGAACATCATGGGTTTTTGATCCATCACATTTTGTAATTAATCAAAATCTGTCACATCATTTTAGAAAGCATTTCTATTGTTTTTCAACCAATCAAAAGCAATTCAAACTTCATCATAGTCAAGTCACAATGCATGTGGACAAATTTAGGTTTTATTATCTTGATTGTACCCATGGGCCAAATAGGTAGCCCCTAGGTAGGCTATGTAACCTCTAGGTAGCCCTTCATCACAAACTTCCAATATGATGAAATTTCAATAAAATCTATGCAAAAATTGTAAAACAATATATTTATGCAAAATCAATGGTCTTTAAAATGTAAAAGTGTTATGAAAAAATATGTAGTACTTCTATATAAATGATTTGTTTTATCTACTTATGAGGTTTTGATATGAAATACACATACAACTTACATTCTAATTGAATATGTGCAATTATTATGTTGTAATTTTACATAAACTATAATGTAAGTGTAAATTGAATATGAACACTCACATATGGCATTCACAAAAATGTTTCATTCATTTGAACATTCAAAATGTTGAATACATACAAATTTATCTTGTTCATATTAAATATAACATGAAATTCATGTGATTTTTGTACAAACCTATGAAAGCTTGGATTTCATACAAATATTTTACAATACATTATTTTAAACTGCTAAATATTGTGTCCACATGTATGGTGAAACAAGACTAGTAAAATATTTTTAAAAAGGTGACATTGTGAGACATTTTTTTATATTCATTTAAGAATTTGGACCTTGTGTTATAAAATACATATAAAACATTTGGATGTAAACTAGTGTTAGAGGCAAAAAAAAAATTACAAAACATTGAAATGTTTTCAAATCCACATGGGTTTTATTGCACTAATAAGAGTTGCCCATTTCAATGAATACTTGAAAAAACAAGAATTTGCCCATCATGATGACATGGTAATTGTAGAAGGGGATGGATTAGAAATCCATGATTTTTATAGTCATACAATATTAATGCATATTTCAAGTCATTCAAAAAATGAAAAAATAATAGAAGCATTGGTTATATAATTGGTTTAGAAATTATTTTGAGTACTTTATCTTCATTAGATACATTACAAATTGTGTCACATGTTTAATTTATATATTAATGTTACTAATATATTATAAAAACCTTCAACATTAATGTAATTCTTGATTCTAAAACATAAAAAACCAAGCATTAATTACACTTGTTGTGGTTCCTATTAATGTGATCACATCCATGTGACTAAAGTTGTATATTGTGTCATACAACCAATTTTATTTTTTTTGTAGTTTTAGAACCCAAAAAATGTATTCACCATTTTTGTGGGGTAATCCTAATTGTGACTATGGCCAAACTTGAAAAAAACAATTGTTTGCATTTTTGAAGATAAATTTGCCAATTGGTGAGAATTCATAAAGAGAAAAAAAAAAAATTCCAACCTATTTGTTATGGATAATGATATTTTTCCATGACATGATGTTTTGAGACCTTGAACAATACAAATCTTTTGGGAACATAACATATTTCTAATTCATAAATAATTTTAATGTGGTAATTGTGCTATTGGCCTAAGTATGAACATGGCCCCAACAATAGAGCTCAATTGTGAAATAACTATTTAAAATTTTAATTGATTTCCAATGACAAAAATCATTCAAAATTGAATATCTTCCTTACCCTAAGTCTAAAAATTATGAAAACTACATAAAATCCAACTCATCAAGGGGCTTCCAATATTACCTAGAATGCATCCTAATTTCTTTAAAATTTCACATCTTGATTTCCTTGAATTGTTTTTGACAAAATTATTTAATAACTCTTGCAACACAAATCTAAACATTATAAACCACCTTGGTGTTCCCACCACTCATCAAGTGTTGTTTAAAGATTCCAAGAACACAATGCAAGGTGTCATGGTTTAGGAGATCTCAATGTGCTAAGCTAACTAACTACTTTAATAGATAGATGTCTTAGTGCAAATTGGTTGATATCTATTATTAGTGTCATGTGGAAGGGAAATAATTGGTTTTGTGTTTGAATCCTCAAGCAATGTTCATGACATCTTACAAAAGCAAAAGGAACTCATTCACCCTCAATGATCACATGCATGACACAAATAAAAGGCCTATGGATAATGGATCATGATATTGAATAGAGATTGTAGAAGTGGACATGTGGAAAGGAAATTTTAATCAAACTATAAATTGTTTACATGTACCAAAATAATCATCCAACAAAAGAATTATTCTATTTCTTCTATCATTTGTATCATTATGTATTCCAACTAAACACATAAATACCTTTTTTTTTGGTGATAAATTTCCCATTTATTCAATTATTAAAGAAAAAACTCCAAAATATTTTTTTTCTAAATCTAGAATGAAAATTAGGAAACAACTTGGGCAATTGTGGATTAAAAAATATGGTAGTCTCCAACATAATGGTCATAAATAATGAAGAATGAGGTTTCAAAGATTTGTGGTCATTGTGTGCAATCCAAATTTAAGACAACATTGTGATTTAATTTATTAATGTGATCATTTTGGAACAAGTGTAAACTTCATTGACAAACTATTAATAGAACCCTAAAATTCAATCTACAATAGAAGACACTATAAGACTCTCATTTGCTTAATAGTGAGTTTGAACTAATGTTTGTAAGTTTTGGGATCTAAGCAAGTTCAATTTCATGTTACATGTTAGGTTCCTAAGTTTTTAGATTAGATTTTTTTAGTTTTTTAAAAATAATCATTGGAACTTAATTGAATAATGTCTCTTTTGAAAATTAAATTAGAAGTTGAATTGTGGGTCTTATTTTATTTTAAACATTTTCAAATTCTTTAGGTAAACAAATATAATTTTATAAACAAATATATAGCTTACATTTGAAACAAATTATTGTATTTGATTGGTTGTAGATAATTAATATTATTATTTTTAAATAGAGTGCATGAGTTGAACAAACTAATACTATTTCTTTTCTTTTTTTAAATTATGTGTAATGAAGATAGTGTGTAACCAAAACTAACAATGTCCATTACTAAAAGCAGGTTGTATAAAACTACAAAACTAGTAAGCACTTTAGTATTAAGAAGATGACAATAACATAATATCTAAACTCTTTGCTAACTATCCAAATCCATTCTAAGCTATGGGTCATAAAGGATCAACACTCTTTAATTTCCCTCTTAACGAACCCATTGTCATCTTTGTGCCAATTTTGGTAGTTACAAAACCGACTTCCCCCAATACTTATGAAATTGTTTCCCACAAATGAAGAGAAAAACATATCCCTTAATCCAAAACAACTTAGGAGCTCGAATAACACAAAGCACCCATTCACATTTTGACCTAGCACATAACTTGAAATTCCTAGATGACAATTGTTCTTAAAGAACTATCAGAGTGGCAATTTGAAGTTGTGGTGTTCAAATTATTTGTAGTTATGTGGGAAGAGTTTGATTTTGTGGTTTTGTGAGAGAATACCTTTAGTTTTGGGAATTTCAAAAGGAAGTCTTATTCTAGACATTTGGTGTGCTAAGGGGACCTATATGGTGATATGTTCAGTTAATTTGACCTTAAAACACTACTGCTATCTTTATCTTCATTTCCTTGAAACTTATGGTGAAACAGAAGAGCATGATTCCAAAGGTGAAAATATCAGCAACAATAGAGCATTCATCCCACACTGTTCTATTAATCCCTTAAAATCTAACTAATGATCTCCATGATTAATGATACACACATAATCAATGAAAAAGAAAGAGTTGTTTAGTTTTGTCCCTCAATCCACATGATTTGCACAACCATACATATACTGTGAAGCTCCATGTTCCATAATGTGCATCTTCCAAAAAACAGCATAGCAACAATTCAGTAGTAGCTCAAACCCATCCCTAAATCAACACATCAAGAACTACTAGACACAAACCATCGTCAAGAGTAGTCGAAATACCAAATCAGCATTGCAACGTTCTCTCCCATAACCTGCCAAAAAAAATCAAAGAAAAGCAAAATAAGCTATTCACAAAACCTTTTCTCTCTTTACCATGAACTGCCACAACTTTTGTCACCTTTTTTGCTTTTGAAGTTAACAAGATTGTTACATCCAACAAAAATTTCATCAACCCGAATTCTATGTCACAATAGAACTAGACATGGTCTTCAAATGGAATGGTTCTAAATTCATTGTGAAAATGCTAAAAAGCCAAGATTTGAGAAACCCAAGGAACCTGTCTTGAGATCCAACCTTAGGTTTCATACAAACAAAAAAAAAGAAAAAATTAGTGGCGAAGGTTTCTTTTCTTTTGTAATCAAGAAGAATCAGACAACACTGATGTGAACCTGCAAGACTTTTATTGGAAGGAAAAAACTTCAGAACACACTGGTTTGAACCCTACTGAGCCATCACCCAAAGGTTTCCAGGTATGATTTAGTTTCCTCAGATCTTGTCGACCTCATATGTATTTTTACAAAATGTATTAGGCTTTCTGGATTGATTTATAACCTCCTGGCATGATACAACTGCTACAAAAGTTAAACAGTCTCTTACCTTTTGAGTATGGGCACTTAGAACAAATGGACACTTGCTCCTATGTTGAAGCTATACTTCAGTTGGGAACCTTGTCAAGGTTTTCATGGAATGTAAAGTACGAGTTCACTAAGGCAACTATTTAAAGCACCCATTTGAACAATTACATTGGTAACATTGCACCTAGGGACAAGCCCATCACGCTATTACAATATTTAAATGGAAGTTTAGTAAAGTAAACTCCTCGCAACAATTCAAGCCTTATCCCATTCTAAAATCTGCTGACCATATACGGTTTTTTTCATCCCTAGGCACAAAGCTATTCCACAACCTTTCTTTTTTCATCCTTAAGCACATTGCTATTACACAGACCCCCCTATATTGTGTTTACTGATCCTATAACGCTTGTCTCTTTACAGACTAGAGACAGAGTCAAAAGAAAAAAAGAACCTGCCACCACTGCTATACAGGTGCTGTTTCACCCTGGCCTACCCAACTAGGGTACCCTGACATTAGTTGCCCATAATTACTAATGCACTTAGTACAAGAGTACTGCTGCAATTGTTTTCCCCTGGTCTGCCCTTTGCCAAGTTTTTTTTTCACCTTGGCATTCCCATACACATTTTGTGTCCATGTTATACATGTTTTCATCAAATTTTTTTTAAGGTGCATTCACACTTGGTGTTAAGGACTATGGTGGTGTTAAGTCCCCTAACACCAAGCTAGTCATTTAGGTCCTAAACCTATTTATCACAAAGATTTTATATTAAGTTAACATTCACTTAATATTAAACAATCACCCATTTAACATTGGGTGCCACATATGATGCCACCTAGATTTTCACTTGACACAGACTTAACATTAAGTGTGAATGCACCTTAAGGGTGCTAAGGGGGTATGTTATGAGTACCAAGAGTGTCCCTTGGTACTAGTAACATTGGTGTGACAAGGTGAAAAGATGGGGGCAAAGGGCAGACCGGGGAAATTAAATTGCAGTAGCACTCTTGTACTGACTGCATTAACAACTATGGAAAAATTTAATGCGAAAGAAGAAGGACTTGTGTTTGGGTTGCGGGTCCAAATTTGATTTTGTTGTCAACTGGGCAACTTTGTATTTATTAATATTTTGCATAATATCTGGAAGGAACCAAATACCTTTACGCCACAGAATCCGGGTCCTGGTTGAGAAGTTTGGAAGCCAGAGGGATGATGGAACGTGCTTCCCGGGGAGGGTACACACACGAGGTTAGCTATGGCGAAATCCCATGTTGGGTTACGGTGGGTGGGTGGCCACTGGGTGGGGTGGGTAGGGTCGATGTGTTATTGTTTTGCTTGCAGGAAACACGGCTAAGAATTCAATAAAGAAACAAAAGGAAAAAGCAGGTTTGGGCAGAGGGGGGTGAGGTGGGGGCGGGCGGGGTGTGAAAGAAAGGTGGGACGGGTGGGGGAATGATGGCAGTCAAGAGGCCGAAACCTGGCAGGTGGCCATCTGCTGTTTGCTGACCACTTTTAATTTAATTATTGCTGTTGCCCCTGACGTTGTCACGTTTGGAAATTCAGCAGTTTCCCCCCCTTACCGCTACTCTTACCACTGCTTCCTCGTCTTCTTCTTCTTCTTCGCACAGGACACTAGATCCATCGATCCACTCGGAAGAGTCCAGGACAGATCGACCCGGACACTAGCTAGATCGATCCACTGAGAGTTGAGCATACACGGACAGACCGATTACACAAGACCCCTTGATCTTAGTCTCATCCTTAGGGTCGGTTTGATCCAACCCAGGAGCACGCGGGGTACTTTTCTATCTAGTTTCATGTTCTAGTTAGTACATGACCTCCAGGCTTCTGTTTACAATCCCTTTGCAGCAAGCTGACGCTGTGGAACCTCGAGGGATAGAGAGAGTCGAGACTCCAGACGAGCTGTTGTTGCTTTACAATCCGTGCAGCCGCAAGTTGAAGCTGCTCCAGGGAGAGAGAGAGAGACTCGAGACTTTAGACGAGCTGTTGCTTTAGAATCCGTGCAGCAGCAAGTTGAAGCCGTGGAAGCTGCAGGCCGGCCGGAGATAGTCAAGACTCGAGACGAGCTGTTGGCGTTTCAGCCACAAAAAAAAAATTCTCATTGCAGATGCTGTGAGAGAAAAAGCTAGTAAGTATCCTAACTGGTCCGACATCTTCCGAGTTTGCCAGTGGTCTTTAGGACAGATTGCACTGGCAGGGGTTCAGAATCTTGCTTGCAGAGGATCAACGATTTCGAGTTTTTGTTCCATTTTGGGAATTTGTGTGCCACACTTTGTGCTGCTTCTACAGTTGTCTTTGCCGTCTTTTGTATCTGGTTCAAGCTGTGTGATGGACACTTTAGAGCCTGAGTTCGTATTTCCTGAATTAGCCGCGACTGTAGTCACCTCGCGCACAGACGTTTAGGAGGTTCAGGTGTAACTTCTCAAGCTGAATCTGGGGCCTTGTAGGTGAATCTCGACTAGATATATTCGCAAGTATGTACGGGTTTGTAGTGCTTCTTTCCTTTGCGTTGCCTGTCCACAGTCTCTAGTCCACTCTCCTGTGCACCAGCGATGAACCATGGGTCATGATTCTGCAGTGAGCTTCATCAATTCTTTGAAAGCATATCTTGTTTGAAGTGCCGTAGAAAGACCTTGAACCTGGTGACTGATCACATCTGCCAAGGCAATAATAATTCTATTAAGACGGGTGAATGTTGGGGAGCTCAGAGCATTGGACGGGGTATTCGTTTCCAGAATCTAGAGTCGTACACTATCGGAGACAGATTCCTAACTTAGAGACTCGACCAGATTCCAAAACTTTTAGAGGTCGAGAGTCGGAACACGGAATAATATTGTCCGTGGACACCTCTGTCTCATCTCGCCAGTGAACCAGTGTTGGCAAGGAGAGATGGAATCGAATCTGTGCTGAAGCATGTTGCATATAAGCTTCTGGATTCCAGATGGGAAAGAGTAGCTCCTCTGTTGCTTGCGATATGTGTTATAGAATTTTCCTTCTGGATCTCCTCAGGATATGCACCCAGCTTCGTGGTCGGTTATAGAACCTTCATCTTTAAGCACCAAGTGAACACGCCGCCCTTGCAATTGGATCCCATGAAGTGCAGTTCTGCATTTAGCAGACAGAAGGTTCTTCTTTCGTTGTGACCAGTTCCTGTTTGCCGTGTTCCTCTTTCGATTAGACGAGTCCCGTTTGTTTCCTCTGTTGACTCTATTTCGGGTTTGTCTGTCTCGGAACAGATGCAACGAGGGGCATGGGGAATGTGTGAAGTATCCAATATTCTTCTAGAACTTGAGGAGCTTGGGTATGTTATGGGAAGATGATTTTACATGCTCCATAACTATTGTCTGACTCCAGAATCTTGAATCTTTCTCTAGTACGATCATGTGCAGAGCAAGAGGAAAATTCCTATAAGAAAAAAAATCCTGGAAGTGTTCATCTGATCGATTAGAGAGCAGCCTTGATGCTTTAGAATAAGGGCAAGAAGAAGATTGCCGGCTGTGGTAACAACTAGGCACCTCACACACTCCACTGAGTCCGCAGTACTTGCTTGCTTTCAAAAGGGTTACGAACGTGCCAACAGATAATGTTGAACCTGGTGTAGGATTTGGTTGTTCCAATGAGCTAGGATTGACACCTCTGAACGCAATTCTTGTGCATCTTGTTACTGTGCAGCTGCATCACGACTGCACTGACAACGTCGATATGTGTGAGCTTTCAGCAACCCCGAAGTTAGTGTCCTTGAATTGGAATACAAATGGTGCCATGGATCGTATGCACTCAGAGTTGCAGACTGGGTGTCATCTACAGCTCTGAAGCCAATGCCAACAACCTGTAGCTTGTATGTAATCTCTAACTTGATTTTACATTATGTGCATACCGGAGGTCTGATCGAAGTTGTAGTACTGGATGAAGGACTTTAAAAGGAGCTACACATCGGGGTCTTGGCATGAGAGCTTTCCACAACACAAATATAGTCTTGATGTCATGAGCTGAATATTTTAGGCTGGAAACTTAAATCTCTATAAATCCAGCATCCCTGGGTGGATCAAAACGCATCTCAACATTAGGACCTGCTTACTTGCAGTAGATCCATGTGTGAACTGACCATGAGCTCAATTGCAATCATAGAGAGACCCCAATTTTCCATTTAAATATAGAATTGTATAGAACCTCGGTGATCCGGACATCAGATATTATAGGTGAGAGTCGTTTAGAGTGAAACAAAAATGATCGTATTCCTAGTATTGAATGAATACCCAAAGACCTCAGAAACTCAAAATGTCAGTTTAAAGTTTACTCTATGTCCCCTTTCCTTATATTACCCTTAAAATTCATATTTGAAAATTTGGTTAGGCACTAATCAAAATCATTCTGAACACATAGAGGATTGACATAATGTTATAGGGCCAAAACAAAAGTGTATTTCATAATGTGGGCTATTTTTTTTGGATTCGAGCAAGTTCCAAACATTTGAGAGTGAGGTGAAGGTGGTTCTATTGAGGCCAATACACATATCAAAAGATGCATAAGAGTTTTAGGGAGTTACCTGATTTGGGAGGGCTAAACAGGATGGTGTTTGGTGGTCAGATTTGCATTATTCACAATCACATCAGAGGCACTTGAACATGTCTGTACAGCTTATATGGAAGCCAGACTCAAGCTGCAATCGGAAGAAACCTGCAACATTGGGCTCCAGGCTAATGAATTCTCACAGGTGCAGGATATGATCTATTTTGAATTTTTCTGGGTTTATATCGAAAACAGAGGATCTAGGTCACAAGATTTCATGAACTAGCTCTAGCAAGTCTCCTGGAAGTTTTTGTATAGATCTTTCAATCTTTGCTGCTGAAGCTTGAATCACAGTTGAAATTAAGAACATCATGAGTCTATGATCTTTATGCTCGTTAGTTTTGTGATGGACACCTCTTTTCAGGTGGACAGTGCGACACACTTTAATGCCTTATGATCAGCAAAGTTCAATCAGCAGGTATTATCAGCTGCAAACCAGCTACCAGTTTTGGTTGTTTGGATTGGAAAACCTGCATAGTACTAGAATGTTCTGTGAGACTGTAAATCATAGTGAATCATTGTACATGTGGATGCAGCTAGCAGAGAGTACCATGATGTGAAGAAAAAGGGGAGAATCAACGTGATGCTGTGTGACGAAGGGTTAAGCATTTAGCTTGTTCGCATGACGGAGAGGCAGCCAGCTGTGGTAGTTCAGGCCAAAAGTAGTGCAAGGAAACTTGCAAAAGCTATCTTCAGATTGATCTTAGATCGAGATCTGGAAACTTGATGTGATGGAGAAGGAGCTTGCAGGATTTATCCACGGAATGGAAATCATGCAGACAGACTTGTAGCAACAGTTTAGCAGGAGCTGGTCGGGTACATACACTCCATGAGATGATCAGGAAACTGTGAGCAGTACTGAATCTTGGAGAGCGAGTGTGAGAGCATGGCGTTAGTATGCCCTAATCGACCAAGAGAGAGATTAGGGCCTGTACTGGGCACTGGACCCACCAGCGTTTCCCGACTGGGGCTTTGCACGCATCATGTGATCACTTCTGGTGTAACTCAAGGATCAGCTGCTGGAGAGTCTCGCGGCATCAATATGGCTGAAAATTTGTTGAGTCCTGTCTCCTGCCACAATTGCACCTCTGCTGCTAGTGCGGGCGCACTAATTAGGCAGGATTCGGCTCATGAGAGAACAGTTGCAGGAAGTCAGGACACTGGTACTGCCCTCAAGATCATCAGCCTCGATCATCATCAGCCTGGTGGACCTGCTGCTGCTATATCAGGCTTGCTTGCAACGGTTCCTGCAACATGGGAATATAATATTGACGCAGCAAGCAACGTTGCTCCCGGTAAACTAGCAACTCAAACCCCCGCAGGAATATGGTCGTCGTCCTTTTCGTTCAGTCCTGGCGCCTTCACCCCATCCAGCTGTGGGGACTGGTCGATCTTTCCTCAGAGTACAGTTTCTGCTCCTAGTCCTCCATTCCATGCTGCCATTGGAGAATCATCATCCGCGGCAGTGTCAACATCCTCTCTAAGTCTTCCAGGTTCTCCGTTATCTACAGTTCCATCTCATACTGCCAATTGCACGAGTTCTACATTCTCGAATTCGAGAGGGCAATCTGCCCAAAACCAATTCTACCAAAACTCGAGTGCACAGACGGTTGGTATGCTGAGGTCTGCATCAGCAGCTAGCAGCTGTAATGCACCATGGGGGAAGCTCGAAGCTGGGTCTTTCGATCAGCAGCGATTCATGCTGGATGTGACTGCGGCGCCTAACCAGCAGCTGGAGGTTCTTCCGCGTGCAGCGCGGTTTAGCGCCTATGCTGCTGGCCAAGGAGATAAAGATCAGCAGCCGAGTCAAAGTATTGTGAACGAAGAGCATTTGATGCATGAGGTTGACACCGTTTCTGCATGGGTGGACGGGACCATTAGAGAATTGATGGCAGCCATGCCTGGCTTAACCTTGCAACAACTCTTCGCGAAACTGCTCGAGGTTCTTGAGCCTTGTAATATACAACTAGAGAAAGTAATCGAAGCTCGATTCCATGCGCTCTTCGGCGCTGATCAAGGGAGGCGGCTCCACAAATTTTCTGCACCTGCTGCAGCTGGTTCAAAGCGTATGCGTGAGAACACGAATGATCAAGACTTCAATGCGCGTAAAGAACAGGAAGACCAATACAAGCTGCAAGTGCGAAGAGATCGTCGTCACCAGCAGGTAACAGCGCCGCCGTTGAGTGATCCGAGTCTCAAAACCCGAAGAGATCATCACCTCACGACCCCAGCTCCTCCACAAACTGAAGCTTCACCTCTTCCTTCTCCTCTTTCTTCACCGGCCACGCGGGACACCAGAGACCATCTTGGGAAGGCGCTGGAAGAAGGGACGTCCATATCTTCCTTGCAACTTTCTCTCGATCCCCGGAACATCGTACGTATGCGAGAGCGATCTACGCAGGCTCAGCAGTCTAGTGCAGCGGTAGAAGATCAGTATCAGCATAATATGAGAGCCCAGTTAGAGATGAATTTGCAGCTCCCAGTAGGGCAGCAGCAACGATATCATCAGCAACCACCGCAGCAGCATCAACACCACCAGGAGCCGCGAGCTAAAACTTTACCAAGGACGTATTCTCGTACTTTGCAAGCAAGTGCAGCAGAACCGGTGCAGCAATATGGCAACCAAGCTTCTTTAGCTTACCAGGATCAAACACAGCTGCAAGTTCAGTATCATGATCAAGCAGCAGCTGGACCTTCTGCTCCTGCTGCGTCATCGAGCAGCATGAATGTGCAGGAGAGGATAAACGCTTACGATGAGGCAGGACTGGAGCTTCTGGCCCTTCTACTACAGTGTGCAGAGGCCGTCTCTGCAAATAATGTGGATGAGGCGAACTCAATACTACCACAGCTGACTGAGCTTGCAACTCCTTACGGAAGTTCGGTGCAGAGGGTAGTGGCTTACTTCACCGAAGGCATGGCATCCAGAGTCTTCACTTCTTGTCTTGGCATCTGTTCCCCGTTACCAGGAATGCAGATGATCAGCAACCAGAAAATCGTGTCTGCAGTCCAAGTCTTCAACGAGATATGTCCTTTTGTGAAATTCTCCCACTTCACAGCCAACCAAGCAATTGTGGAGGCCTTCGAAGGGATGCGCGATGTGCATATAATAGACATCGACATCATGCACGGCTTACAATGGCCAGCTCTCTTCCACATTCTTGCCTCTAGACCTGGGGGACCACCGCAAGTGCGCATTACCGGATTAGGAACTTCCATGGAATCGTTACAGGCGACGGGGAAAAGGCTTTCCGACTTTGCACAGACACTCGGACTTCCATTCGAGTATACGCCAGTGGCGGAACGGATTGGTAATGTGGATCCCTCGGTTCTCAAAGTGAGGATGGGAGATGCGCTTGCTGTTCACTGGATGCAGCATTCGCTCTATGATGTCACGGGAGACGATCCGCAAACACTGAGCCTTCTACGCAGATTGTCGCCCAAAGTGATCACCATGGTGGAGCAAGATCTACGACATGAGGGTAGTTTCATCAACCGTTTCGTGGAAGCTCTTCACTATTACTCTGCCTTGTTCGATTCTCTGGGCGCCAGTTACGCCGACGAAAGTCCGGAGCGTCACATCGTCGAACAGCAACTGCTGTCATGCGAGATCAAGAACATCTTAGCGGTAGGTGGCCCGGCACGCACAGGGCATGTCAAATTCGTGCAATGGAAAGATGAGCTCAGCCAAGCAGGTTTCAAACCCGTTTCCTTGAGCGGCAAAGCCGCGACGCAGGCCACACTTTTACTGGGCATGTTTCGTGATGGTTACACGCTGTTAGAGCAAACTGGCACTCTCAAACTCGGCTGGAAAAATCTCTGCCTCCTAACCGCCTCCGCCTGGAGCTGCAATTGAAGACATTCAAACCGTAGGTATATACCATGACTACAAGAAGCTTAAAAGATCCCTCTACAATTCTACAAAACACCCACACTATACATGTATGCATACATCTTCATGCAGCAATCGTAGTTTCTTGTATACAGTTCAGATTGCAACCAGGGGATTGACGGGCCACTAGCCAGCAGCTGGTAACCACGCGGATCGACATTCGATTGATCAATTGGTTATACTGTACTCAGGTACATACCCTGGACTGTATAAGAATCTTTAAACGCTAGTGGAAGATGAATCAGTCTCAAATTATACTTTGAGGAAACTGTAGTTTGAAATTTATACCGAGCCTAATTGTCAGTCTAGTTCTAGATCATCATCATATGAATTAGCTGCAGGTTCATCAGGACTAGCCTAGTCGTTACCGAAAGCTTGCAGGAAGAGCAAGCTGCAAACGTGCTGTGACGAGAGCTCTCCACATGGTTATGTAACACTAGGATTCCACATTTGCAGAGCTAATTGCAAAGCTAAAATTTGCAGTCATGTGTAAGCTAGATGTAGCAGCCGCTGGTGCCTGGTACTAGCTAGTACACAATCCTTTCATCACCCTCAAGTAAAATGTCACATGTAAATTTTGTATTTGACCAGTTGTTAGTGAATTCACTATGTTTGCAGTAATTTGTTGTATTCACATTTCTGTAGCAACTGGTTGGTGGAGTTCACCAATGTCCTTAGTAACTATTTAGGCCAACTTTAGATGAGGGTCCAAGGTCCAGGGACCAATGAATTCAAACAATCTTATTGGTCAAAAGCTTTAAATTGGTTCCTAGGCCTTTAGATGAAGGTCCAAGACTAGAAAGTGGCAAATTGATGCAAAACCTACATGGCACCTCTTTTGGATGGAAAATCAATTGGTTCGGACCAAAAGCCAGTGCTAAAAGGAGAGCTCCTGATTTGGAGAACCAAGAATCTGGCTAGGGACCAAAGCACAATCCAACTCAAGGATTCAATTTGTTTCAAATCAGTCCAAATAGGACCCTCGTCTAAAGTGGGCCTAACTGTCTGATTCCCTATGTGAGTTGAGTTGTCACTAAATGAAACATATGAGGAAGTGTGAAGGGATGATAAAGTAGCATTGAAATGGCTCAACTTACAATAATGGTGAGTGCAAGCTTAGGTTGCTCACTGCTCACAAAAGTATTTTTTGTTTTTTTCAAATTTGTCAAGTAGGTAGACTAGCAACCAGTTACCACATTAATAAAAGCCAAATTTGGCTAGATGTCAATCAAGACAACAAAACTTTCTCAAAATCTTGCTTTGTACTAGCAACTTCCATGAGCTTAGTAGATCTAAATGTCATAACCTTAAGATTATTTTTCTCATAATGTGATGACTTTGGACCATTTTTTTCGAAAAAAATTCTTTGTATCTTTTACAACTTTTTTTTTTCTCTTGCCAAGTTATGAATTTTTTTCAAAAAAACAAAATTTATTTGTAAAACATAAAAGCGTCACCTAAAATTCATTTCTTTTATATATTTTTTGAACCCTAAAAGAGGGAATTTGAATTCAAGTAATCCAAGTAATTGTTTTATGTAGTACTTGCTCTAATTGGGCAACTAGTAAAAAAAAATTATACATGTGTGTTCACAAACCTAACATGAAATGAATGACATGGATATATGAAAAGACTCAAGTTTTAAACATTGAACCAAAAAAAACAAAAGCCCATTAAGAATAACATAAAACAAGGGATGAAAAAATTAATCCTAGATTTGCAAGAATATTTGAAATGTAATTTTGCATCAAGACTAACCATGTGGATTTGTTTTACCTTGTTACAAAGATCATTTCATCATCTCCATGGTGATGGTGTGTGCTTCAAATTAAGTCACCTAGAAACTCAAATTTTCATGCATATCTATGGTCAGAATGCTCAAATTTAAGGTCATATAAGAAAAGAGGGAGAACTTCACATAACATTATCTTTAAAGATGGAGATGCAACAGAACTACTTTTAGTTCTTCTTCTACCTAATGTTTGGTGGTTCTTACTTTTTCAAAAAAAAAATAGGTGAGTCCTTTTGGGTATATGGTCTCTTGATCAACAATTTTTAAATAATCACACTATCAATTTTGACCTATAACCATGGTTTTAGTTTTTACTTGAAAAGGTGGTTACTCTATTTTGGATTTTCTTAAAACCTAAATAAGTTGCTCTTTGATTTTGAAAGTTTTCAAAAACCTAGAACTCGAAGCACCAACAAAATCAAACGATTGCCAAACACCGGTTCTTACATGCTGCAAGGTGGGTATTACAACTAGTGAAATAAGTTCCAACATCACCAAAACATTACTTCCATAAACAAGGAAATAAAAAAGAGCTCCATTTTGATCACTCTGAATTTTCAACCCAAGCCTTGAATGATCACAAGGAAGCCAAATGTGAGAAAGCATGATCAATGGATTTTGGTGAATCAGGATCTGAAAAGTAGGCAAAGCATCGTGGCAAGTCATAAAATAAATGGCACAAAATCCATAACCTCTAGAAATGTGATAAAGAGTTTATGTTTGTTGAAAGTGCTACCCTCCACATGAATAAAAATGAAAGGTTTTTTTTTCAATGAACTTAGACAAATGGGTACATGAAAAAACATTTTGGGGATAAAGATTGTTGTCACATTGTATTGTTTTTCCGGATACCATTTTGAACTTTAATCATGTCATTGTTATGAAAAAATTTCACAATGCTTTTGCATATTATGATAGGTCAAAACCCCAAAAAATCAAATGTCAAACAAACTACATTTTTTTATTTCATGCAATGTGATTTAAAATATATTTGTGCAAAAAAAATTTACATTACAAGGTATTAAAAAATGAAAATATGCTGAAAAAAAGCTTCAACTCATCATATTACTACAATTTGCACTTAGAATAATATAGTTCCAATGTTTTCATCTTTTCCATAACACTTTCCATCTTATTTACATCATGTTTTAGTGCCTTCATCACCTTGTCATAATTGGCATGCACACATGTTTTGCTTATTTGTGCTTCATTTCGTTGATGAATAGTTAGTTGCAAGTCCTATTTCAATTGCAAAATTTGTTGTCCCTATTCAACCACAATATGGTCTAACCTAGTATTGTCCCTAATTAATGTTTAACATTAAATTGCTTCATGATCTATTATCTTCTTCATGTCATAATACCTATCAACTTTTTTACAACATATCTTTTTCCAATCTAATAGTCTCCAAAGCTTCAATTTGTAACTCCAAATTATTTCTCTATTAATTTTCATTGAAGAAATCCATATGTGTTTTGTAAATTTGTTGTTCTTTTACTACTAGCTCCTTCCACACCTCCTATGTTGTTAACTACTACTTAACTGATGTATCTCCTAACCTTTAGCTCCCAAAAATCTCAATGTTCTTGGTGTTTGGAACAATGGAGTGATCTCTTCCCTATAATTGTCTCCTAATGATGGACCAAAACTTCTACAAGCTTGAAATTAAAACCTACCTTCAAAAAATCTCAAATAAATCCTAATTTATCCTCCAATGGAATTACATGTGCATGTATTAGATTTTTGTTTTGTTGTCATTAAATGTGGTGGTTACAATGGAAGTTGAAATTGGAAATCACTCGCACTCCTTTGTAACTTGTATTTCCTTTCTTTATGTAAGTTGAAACTACACTAATGGTGATCTTGGCCTATCATTCTATTCCTCACATAATTGTCATCTTTTGTTTAAAAACAATAATTTCTTCATCTTCATCGTCATTTGATTGATCTTTTGTCACATGTGCAACTTTTTGCTTCCTCTCCATCTACGGATCTACCCTAGAGACTACTAGATAACTTCAAAGGTTGCTTATTCTTTTGTAGCCTATCCCTCAACTCTATGGCACTTTTTGGTTTGACTACAAATGGTTTTTGTGATTTGGATGTGTTTGATGATGGTGGTTCTTTGGAATATGTCACAAGAAATCAAGTTTACATTAACACCTGAATGACAAGTGAAAAATTACACATGTCCTTGGCATCCATCTTATTATTCCATTCAAGCATTTTGACCAAAACTTTCATCCATCTATCAATTCCTTGACCAAATTTTTAAACATTATCTTAACCCAATCCATAGGCTCCCCCTTATTTGCCTTCATCATAACAAACCTTATCCCATTAATAAATCGCCTAGATAAGTGTAGGAAAATGAACATCATCTGGTGGGTTCATCTTACCCACATTCCACAACTTTGTGTTTATGTAAATATTTGCAACATTTGCAATTATCTTTAACATGTTTTTTACTTTTGCCTTATCCACCTACTTCTGTTTGTTTTATTCACTAGAAGAAATCTTTAAACAATCTATGATGATATATTAGTTGACAACCACCACCTTAAATCCAATGCAAGTAAAATGTCTTTTCCTTTTTTCTCCCTCCAAGTATTAAGAAATTCCATCAATAAAGCATGGTAAGGTGTTTTCCAATAACTTCAAATAATCCTACCAACCATGTTCTGCTAACATAGATTTTTTTCCTCTTTTCCCATGTTGGTCCATGTGACTATACACTTGAATTCAAGAACATAACTTTGTTCTAAAGGAGTAAACATGTATTTATCCAAATGTTTTTAAACATTGAAAACACATTATTTGTTTTGACATCGGTATGAACCATAATCTAAAACATAGTCTAACAATCCCTTATTTCTTAAGTCTACAAAAAGGAGAAGAAAAAATTGAAATAGGTAAACCTAGAAATTGTCCCAAGGCACTAGAATAAAAGTGTCAATTTGTGACTATAAAATAAGTTGTAATTAGCACATGCAACTAAAACTCCAATAGTTGCATAAATGAAATCACATTGAATGTTTAATAACAAATGATGACTCACCATGATATTAGCATATTCTATATGGATGATGTATATGGTCAACATATATAATCTCATCCATTGAACATTTGTATGCAATTTGTAACTAATCATCATTTTTACAACTGAAATATAGCCCATTCACATATTGCCACTTAGTGTAATCAAATTTTGCCACTCATGTACCCATTGTCTCAAAATCACATTAAATGCAACCTTTATGGCATTATTTCCCCAAACATTTGGATCAAATTTTGATGCATCTCCCTCAAAGAATAAACGATTTCAGTTATTGGGTCACCTCTATGCTCTCCAAGTAAATGTTTCATGTGGTTCAAAACTTATTGTTGAAAGCATCCTATATCTTGTAGGTCATTCTTTTGTTTTGGGTATATGTGACATAGTAGGTTGCACTCAATTATGTGTAAAAAATTACATCGTTTCTTGAAATATATGATGTTCTTCATCTTCTAGTTCCATCATTTCATTTTTCCAAATTGCAACATGATCCAACTACCTTTGTGAACTGATGGTCATAATTTAATTCATGCTTTTCCTTTTTGTACCACTCTTCTTGATCAATTTTTTTCTCTAGACCCAAACCTTTACAACAGTTATTTTGCTTAGGTTCTTGTCTTAAAACAAATTGATCAAAAAAAATGTAAAAATTAAAAAATTAATCCCTTTCATGTTGATTATTTGATTTTAAAAAACAACAAAATCACTCAAACAAAACATAGAAACCTTGATTTCTCTCCCAATTTCATCTTGAAGATGGTTGCCAAATGGTAAGTATTAATTTTACAAAACTTCTATATTACAATATTTCCTACAATAAAATTTGTACTTAAAAATATACATTCTATATTTTACTAAAAAAAACATACAAATTCATGATTGTAACAATGTACCTATATTTCTTTTTTAGAATTCCTATCAAAACATTATAGTTTTTTCAATCATTCATGATTCAAAACAAAAACAATTACATCATTGAAACTAAACAAAACTTCACATTCCATGTTTTAGTTTTTATTCTCTATTTCTCTTCTTTTAGAATGTCAAATGTACAGTGTACTTCTAAAACCTCATGAAATAAAAGTGAATTTTCCCTTCAAAACCAAAATTCAAAAATCCCCTTAATGTATGCCCTAATATGCCTTTAACATTAATATTCCATTACAACAAAATAGGATTGGAATTAGATCTAAACACATAACCTATAGCAACCAAAACATAAAACCAAAAAGCAAGAAAAGAAAATAGTAAAATACAAAATACAAACAAAAAATGAAACCAAAAAAATTCACAAAGTTAGATTAATGTATTTACCTAGTTGGAAGGACAAATTATCATCTTTCTTTGCAACCTATGGAATAAACAATGACAACATATCAACTAATATCTTCATTGTTTCACATATTTAAAGTAATTTTTTTATATCATAACCTCAAAATTTTGACCATTCATTAATGCATTCTTGGCCCATATCTCTATGTGTTTGTTGGCCTTGTGACCACTTCTATTAACATTATCCATCTCTTTCATCCACCTCAAGAAATTAACATTTTGGAAATACCTCATTAAAAGGAATAAATTCATCATCAATAATAGGAATTGCAACACTACAATCAATTGCAAAAGCAATAAAGGTGGCACTAAGATCCCTATAAACATTAATTGCAACATGGACATCAAAATCTTCAATCTCCAAGCAAACTAGAGGGTTGGGAAAGTTTGAAAATGCATCAATATGAACATGAACTTGAAAGGAAGAAATTCAAGAAGTTGCAATGCCTAACCCATCATCAAACCACAAAACTTCACCACCTAAACTACTACCAATATAAGAAGGTGTAAAAGCAAAAGTCGGAAAAATAAAGGATGTAAAAAACATTGAAAAGCAAAAAATGTAAATGGTGCAAAAAAATTTGAACCAAAAGCTTCACCATGATATAGTTGGCTAAGCTTGTTTTTTGATAGTGTTCAAAAACATTCAAAAATATTTTTATCAATTACAAGCATTTCAAAACAACGTTTTTTGGAAGTTGGCTCATCATGACTATGGAACATTGAAAAACAAGGAAAAACATGAAACAAAAAAGAAAATGAAAAAGAATAAAAAATGTTCACATGGTATTGTAAAAAAAAACAAAAATGATTTTGAAAGTAAAACCTTAAACAACATCTCCTCTTTGGAGACAAAAAAATTGAACATCAACATAAACCATTTTCAAAACTTGCACACACAAAAAGCAAAGCAAATAGAAAGGTGTTATAAACCAAAAAAAATTGCAATGAAAATGATAAGAAAAAAAAAACAACAAAGAAAAGTCAATGATGAAATATAGAAAAAATTGGATTCGATGTAACACTTGCAAAAATGAGAAAACAAAAGCTCGCACAAAATAAGAAAAAATGTAGAGCTTAAAAAAAACAAAATGACTTAAAAAGCTCTACAACCTTATAATATTCACCTACTTCATGACATATTTTTATGGCAAAGGCATAGAAAAAAATAGGAAAAAATTTAAAAACACAAAATAACAACTATAGAAATGCCAATATAAAAATCAACTTCACAAAAAAATTTGTAGAACAAACATGTAACAAAATCTATAGGAGAAAAAACAAAAAAGAGGAAATTATTTTTTTAACTTAAGTAGAGAAAAACCAAAAGCCAAAGCCAGTCATGAAATTGTTATGTAACCCCAAAAGAAATGTACCATAAAAACATATTGCCTTAAACTTTGAAGAAGGCTATTGCATCTTACTAACAATTGTAATTTTGTCAAACCATAAATTAAATTATGATGAGTCTACAAACCAAAAACCTATTACTCCTACTTCTATGCTACATTCCATTTTAGATTTGTTGAACTCAAAGATTTCTACAAAGCCACCAACTTCATCATGGTATTCATTCAACTTACTACTATATTCAACTACTACACTACTCAATTTTGAACTCTAACCTAACTATTCCTTAAAGATTTTGAGGTTTAGCCATGAATTAATTCTCTCAATGTTCAACCAGTCTTATGAATTGTTAAATCCCCATCACTAACATGCAATGCAACAATTCTCTCATTGCACTATGACAGTATGACAACAATACGTTCAATGATCCCTTCCATCTCTTGGTTTCAAGATATGGTGCGGGTGGTGTAGATGGACAGTATTAAGTCTAAGCAAGACCACTACAAGCATAAACAAGTTTTCTATGTATAGCCTAGGGTGTCAAAACAAGTTCTCAGATTAACAGACACGATATACTACATAAATTTTTGTCTTAACTTGAGGATACCCATCACCGGTTTCTCATATTAACCATCAATCCCAAATGACTCATTCCATTAATGTCTTTCTCTCCAACAATCATAATTTCAGATTTGTCTATATGCCATGTATGCTACAACTCAGACCACCTCCAAAATTCATCATGGCACCAACCCCTCATATCACCTTTGTAATACATAGTCTTTTGCCCTAACTAGTCACCGGTGCAACAGAAGACAAGGAAACAACAACTTTCTGACAAAACAATACTCTCAAAAATGAATTTTCAATCTTCAAGACTTGACCACTTCCCTGCATTCCCCACAATGCCCCACTTTTATATTCTTCCCTCATCCTTCCCAACCGAAGCTCCACCAATGCCACTTCATCCTCAACCATTCACCTCTAAGATAAGATCAGCCTTGCATCATGCACAAAAAAACAAACAACACCACTTTCTCACCTGCTCTCTTCAAGTTCTGATGTCTAATTTGCATAAACAATCAGTGACTGCCAACTTTCAACTATCACAGTTATAACATAGATAAAGACATGAATTATGAAACCATGAACCTCAGTGTTCACACTTAGAACCCATCTGCAGCCACATCATTGAGGGTCATAGTTACACTAATGACATTTGCACACACAAGCTTCAACAAAAACGAAGATAGAGACCTCACAAGCTCTATCCTCGTCCAATCTACCAGCTTTAGGACAACTCATGACAAAGGCACAGAACGAAATTGAAGAAACAAGAGACATCAAGAATCTACCTGCTTTTAAGGCAACCTGATGACAAAGGTGTAGAAAGAAATGGAAATAGGGGTTATTTTGTATTTGGGCAAAAGTTTCATGATTAGGCCCTTCTGAATTTTGGGCACCTCCCCTTAGCCTACTGGCCTTGGGTGGGACCTCAAATTCAGAAGGGCCTAATTGTGAAACCTTATCCTATACTTTTCATCCTTTGATACAAGTCTATTCCATAGACTCCAAATAGTTGTCTATATTTTTTACACTTAATCTTAACTGGCGACACATTTATTGAGGATCATTAAAACTGTAGCCAGTAGACATACTTATGGCGACACGCCCCCCAAAAAGGGGCGAAGTTTGGCGAATTCTTTTTGAGAAAAAGGGAATTTTTCGCCAGAAATTTGAGGTAGTCTCGCCATTTGACGATTTTTCGCCAAAAACAAAAAGACTGGTGGGGAGTGGGGACCTCAGCAGTTTTTTTACTGGCGAATTTCGCCAGAAAGAGAAATAGAAAATAAAACACTAAAAAATGGAGTGATTTTTGAGGGTTTCAATCGCCAGAAGTGAGCCAAAAAACAGTAAAAATCGTTAGACTTCTATATTGGGTTTTCAGTGTGTAGCCATGAGTATAGAATGTTGTTTAAAAATTTTGTACTTCATATTTGGTTTATTGCCAGATTTGGCTAAATCATCCCAGGGGTGATCGCCATTTTCTCTACATATTCCTTGGATGCTCGCCAATTAGGCTACATTAAATAATTTCTTAACGAGCACTAGGTGGGATGCCCTTGCGGGCAGCAAATTGTGACCACCGCAAATTGCCCAAAAAGTAAACAAGGCGAAAAAAAAGTGCCACTCATCCGGTGGGAAACAACCGGAATCATCCGGTATCCGGTAGACGACCGTTGCTCTTTCTTTCGCTGCGGGGCGCGTCAGGTGCGACGCAGAAAAGAAGCACGCTCGCGCTCGTTGTTGGCCAATCTCGTCTCCGATTCAGCCATCTCCGTTAGAAATTGTTGGAAGCATCAGCAGGAGTGGTGTGGCCTGTGAACTGCGGTGAAATTTTTCAGCTCAGAACTAACGGGATTTTACCAAGATGGCGATGAGAGCTGCCATCGTTCGGACGTTGCGGGTGAACCCTCCCCGCAGCTGGGACACTCTCACATGGTCTGGCATGCGGAGAGGATTCAGCGGAAAAGTTCTCGGCGAAGAAGAGAGGGCAGCTGAGAACATCTATATCAAGGTTGGCTTGTTTTTTTTCCTTTTTCTTTTTTGGTTCTGTTCGGTTCCATTATTCCTCATGAATCCCGAGCCGAGGGTTTGACGATTTTTTAATATTACTGGTCTTCTGTTTTACACCATCAGCGATTTAGCATTGGACTTAACTGGATGCACCGAGAGAGCTGATGTTTTATACTCAACATGATATGCTGAAATGGAGATCGGGATGTCAAAGATCGTCTCCTTCATATGCAGCACAAGTTCCAAATGTAGGAGAGATTAGCATACAATGAAACCCTAGAAATTTGCTCCATAACTTCGACCACTCCTTTCTAGGTTTATCGCCGAACTTAATGATTTGGCTGGAGAAGACAGAGATGAGTATAGGCAAGGAAACAGACATGGAAAGCTGTAAGAAACAGACAGCAGATACCTTTGAGAACGGCATTATACTGTGGGCATATGCACGAGAGTTTCAATGGGAGGAATAATATGGGTTTAATATTATTAGGTCAACCAACAATTCTCAAACTCATCAGTTTAGTGTTGGGATTACAGTTTCCTGCAATGGCAAACTGGTCATCTTCTTTGTCTGATGTATATATAATTTGTGGATCCATATATGAGGCATGCTTACAGGGTCTGGTGGGATGTGGATAAGAAAGGGTAAACTTAACCATATATGCAGACAAGCACAAATTGAACAAAGAAATATGGGAATATCCTCCAGTGTAGTTATTTATGATATATATTCTATTATGCTGAAATTTTTGCTCTCTATCTCCATGGAGAAACTTACACACAGGAATAATGTTTTGTCTGGAGCACAAGGAGAAAGGCTACAGATAACAACCAAGAATATGGATTCTCTATTGGAAATTTTGATCTGCTCGGAAGATTAGTAGAAGGAAATCCAGATCCGTATTCTTGGCCATGCTTCTCCTTTTTACCTTCTCTCCTTCTCCAAAAGATTGCAGAACAGAGTTTTTTCTTGCTGTGTGTCAATTAGAACGTCAGATGATGTATCAGCATCACAATTCAAGGAATTAGAAAATGTTTCTTGTCCGGTCGAATAGTATCAGGTTGTAAGTGACAAGCTTCCCTTATCTCTTACTACTGTGTCACTCATCCTTAAACTTTAAGATTCAAGAACTCGTTTTATGAGCATTCACTAGTGCATCAAAGTTGACAAGCTGGTGTTGACTGCTGTTTTGCAGAAAATGGAACAGGAAAAGTTGGAGAAGCTTATTAAACAGGTGCTCATTCTTATGCCTAATTAAGCATAAGTGCTCTAGACATCACTGGTCAATCTGGTTACCATCCAAGTTTCTTGAACATGGGCTTTGCAATCATCCATACTTTGCAGAAACCTGGAGATAGGTTGCAGATATCTTTTAGTAACAGACTTCTGTGGCATGTTTGTTAGCTGGCGCATGTCATTGTTTGTCCATTGCACGACTTGCTTGTAAAATTCCATTTCAGGGACTAAGCAGAAAACTTTCCAGATGTCTGATGCAAATTGGTTAAACTGAAACTGGAAATACTGTTTATAACATGATAAGAAATGCTCAACAGATCATCCCTGTTAGGAGTATTCCTAATGCCACCAAAGAATGTTGATAGTTTAATGCCACCTCTCCTATAATATTTTCCATATTCACTATCAGTATCTGTGACTCATGTTGTGGATTGTATAGATACTGAATGAGGCGGCCCATGACTTTTCCCTTACTCTTGTAGGCAGATAGTTTTCCTTGCCATGGTACTGAAGTCTGATGCCATGTCCAGGGATTTTCTGCGGAGGAAGCCAAAGCAGCAGTCTCAGGATCACCAACTGCCACTCCAGAGGCAGCCAAGGCAGCCAAGGAGGCAACAGCAAGCAAGGCATCAACTGATGGCAACACAAATTATGCTGTTATTGCTGGAATTGTTGGCGTAGTGGGCTTGGCATATTGGTACTTCTCAAGCCCCTCCAAAAAAGAGGTAGATAACAAAGAGTAGGGTTGATGTCCCCTGGGAGGATCAAGGAATGTGAATAATGCATCCCTAGTATATGCTGTATGGCTATGGCCAAGCTAACCTAGGTAATGCATGAGATAAACAAGGATACACTTCCAAGTTCATGTGTTGTGGATACTTTCTTAACCAGTGGTGGGCTGCTTTTGTTTGAGTTTTGAAGGAATCACCTTTTGCACTTTGATCATCTCAGATCAAGCTTTGGAAATTATTTGTGTACCTGCCATTTTTGAGGAAAGACTCCCTGATGATAGAGGCAGATTTTTGCATTGGACAACATATGATTATTAACATTAATATACCCTCCAACCTTTCCATAAATCAGTGAGTCTGTGGACTCCAAACCTCCAAAGCTTTTAAAAGATTGAACACTACCTACCTCTGCAGTGATGAATAATAGCAACTATGGCCAAGATTGTTTGCTATATCTAACTCCAACTGGACAAATAGGCACTGAAACTAATGATTAGCATGTCAATGTAAATATGCCTTTTGTTGATGCACGCCTATTGGTAATGTTTTTAATGGTGGACACACACCTTTCATGGATTTTTCAATTGTTGATGTGCATTAATGATATTCTGTGCCTTTCCTTTGTTTTTTCTTTATGCAAGGGAAGAGCAGTAGGGTTATATTCTTGGTGTACATATGTATAGACCCTCAGACCTCCATGTCATTGTGATGGGACTAATATGGTTTAAAGCAGAGTTGTGTCCTATTTGATATTTATTGTCATTGTTAATTTATTGATTGTGGTTGTTTAGAATTTTGCCTTTTTCTCAGACTTACTTTTGGGTAATTGAATCTTGTTTGACATTTCAATCTATTCCAAACTTGTTGCAAAATTAAGCAGTTATTGGCATGGTGATTTTTTTAGTGGCGAAATTCCCTTTTTTTCTGAAAAATGTTTTAAAAAAGAGTATTCTGTCACAAATTCTCTGTATTCTGAAAAACAATTCGCCAGGAAATGGGGGAAAAAATCCAAAAAAATGGATACCTGCAACGGGAAAGGTTGCTGAAGATTTTTCTACTTTCATATATTGAATGTTGCCAAATTTGCCTAAATATTCTTATCACCACTTGAGCAACATCACAAAACTGAAGAAAAAACCACTATACTGGCAGCCTCTTTTTTGGTTTGGAATTCCACACTGTTTCAAAATTTTGTCTTCTGTTGCAATTTCAATGGTTTTTTGGGAAAAGGCTGTGAAAATTCAGGAAAAGAATTCTAAAAAATCTATACACGGTTCAAAGCAGGCGGTCACAAGGATTAAATTTCTTTTCCTCTCATACTTTTTAATAGCCAAATTTGGCTAAGTAAGCTAATGGACAAATGCCACCTTGGCTACATTACAAAATTAGAAAAAAAACACTAGTTATCTGTGGTTGGTAGTTGATTCTTGACAATCTCTTGCCAGTTTTGTAGTAGGTAAAGCTTGAGGCTGTGAGCTTGGCTGGAATAAGGGCCATTGCAAGGTGGAGCAAAGCATGGGCCCAATTCCAGTAAAGCCTGTGGCCTTGGGCTTCACCGTGTGTAGAGAGGTGGGTAAATTTTTAACAACATATCTATGCAATTTAAGTTAAGCCATTATCACAGGAAATTTTTTTAAAAGGATGACAGGCATTTTGAAAAATGAAATGTCTGCAAGAGGGGGCATTACCCTAGCTACCATTAGGGTTCGGCTGTTTTTGCAGAAATAATTAATTATTTCCCAAAAAAATACGGCAATTTTTTTCTTAATTAATAAATTTTTCGACTTTTTCAATAAAATGAAATAAAATTTTGGCAAGCTTGTTTAATTATGTCAAGTAGGCAGTTAGAAACTCATCCATTCTTGCATTTTTAAAAATCATCCATTCATGCACTTTTGATTCAAGAATGTCCATACTTTCATTTGGCATTTTGTTGTTTAATTATGATTTTGTGCATAAGTTTCTTGTTTAGACATTAGAAACAATAGGAGACCTTGGCTTCCTTTTTATTTTTCTTTTCACACATTACCATTGACAAATTTAATCTTAGCTCACATTTGATGTTTTTTCTTGCCGTATCTAAGCTTTCATTCTCTTTTTAAGAATTTTGCACAGTAATTTTTGCATATGGCAAACAATAGCAACCAACAAATAATGATAGACTGTATGTTTCAAAAAGTGGATAAAAGACAAAGATTAGTTGCTATAACTCAAGAATTGGAGTTACTTTCAAAGGAGATCAAGAGGCAAAACCAAGAAAAAGAACAAGTGGCTTTTGCAACCTCGAAACGACCTATTGGAAAGGCCACGAAAACAACTTCAAGCAGCTTTAATGGCTGAGAAAGAAATCAAACAAGAAGACAACAAGAAGGATGAAAACTCCAAATCAACAAAAAGAAGAAAGACACAAGGTACTTCCACTAATTGGTTTGCACCACACCTTTGGTCATCCATTTTTGTAGCTATGAAGAAACATGGTGATTTCATTAATGTTCTTCACTACTTGAAAACCTTCCATAGAAAACCAGGAGAAGTTAGTGGTCCATATGAGAAACTGAATAAAGGATCCCTTTATGAATGGTTCACACCAAAAGTAGAGCTAAAATCACATTTGAAAGAAGTTATAACAAGGGGGACTACTTCCATACCTACACACTTTTCAATTCTAGAAGCAAGACCAAAATTGAAAGATGAAATCATTAATGTTTTGAAAAACATGCAAGTTACTAGATAAAGCCTCTCTACACCAATTGTCCAACCAATCATTATAGGGATCTTTGAGTGTCGGCACCTGAAGTTTTGAAGGACTTTTTAAAGCAAGGGTTCAAAGTGACTTTGCCCTGGACCAAAAACTTCATGAAAACCCACTTTAATTGGTCATATAAGGCAACCACTATAGCCACAAAAAAATTATCAAAAACATGGCAACAAGAAGGGATAGCCATGGCACACAAGGTTGCTTACCTTGTCAAAACATACAATATTCCTGCTTGTTTGGTCATTAACATAGATCAGACTAGAGTTCACCTTGTACCCAATAAAAGTGATAAAACGTGAGAGACAAAAGGAGCAAAACACATCCAAATACTTAGAATAGAATACAAGAGACAAATCATAGATGTTGTCTCATCTTCTACAAATGGAACATTGATGCCTTTACAAATTATGTTCCAAGAGACAACTAATCATTCACTTCCTCCCATGAATGAAAAAAGAAGAACTTATTCTTCTTTTGGGTTTCATTTGACCTTTAATTCCAACCATCGGTCCACATTGGAAACCACCAAACAATTTGTTGAACACATCCTCATACCTTATCACGAACTTCAAGTGGAAACATTTACCCTACCAAAAGACTAGAAGATGGTCTAATTGATTGATTGTTGGTTAGTTCACAAAAGTGGAGAATCTTTGGTTTGGATGAAATAACACTACCCATGTGTGTGCATCATATTTGTTCCAACAAATTGCACTAGCACCTTTCAACCTACTAATGATATCCTCCAACGTCCATTCAAGCATGCATTCAAAAAAGAATTCAATTCCTAGACCTACTCAACAATCAAGGACCAATTTGAACAAAGTGAGAATCCTAAAGTTGACTTTTGAATGTCAACTTTAAAACCAAATCTTTGTGCATGGCTTTTTCACACGTGGGAACAAGTAAAAAACATGGACAACATGATTTGCAAAAGTTAGGAGAAAACAAGGGTATTAAAGAGTTTCAATGAACAATTCCAACTTGAAGCAATAGAAGCAAATGTTGTTAGACCTCTATTTTTTGTTAATTTTGATTCTAAGATCAAACACCATGAAGAGGATGATGACAACATTGATCCACAAGATTCCATGCTTAAAATCATGGAATAATGTTTAATTGTCCACCTTCCATAACTACGATTATTCTCATTACTATTTCTACTATCATGCTTCAAGTTCCATCAATGTATTTGGAAGAATATTCAAGAGTGGTGCACCTCTAATAGTTGTTGTTACTCAGTTGTTATTGCTGCTTTGTTGTTATTACTGCTACTGTGTTGTTGTTGTTGTTACATTGTTATTGTTTCTTAATTAAACTATTGCTGCTACATTGTTGTTGTTTTCTACTATTGTTGTTGTTCCTGCTTTGTTGTGGTTGTTGGGTATATAAACTAAAACAAAAGAGGAGAAAAGCAATAATAGGAATTATAGCAACAACAAAAGTAGTAGCTAATACTTACAACCAGTTATGATTCTTGGAAAAGTTTTAGGCATGAATCAAACCTAGAGTCTAGCATCATTGACATTAAATACAAAAGCTACACAAATTTACTATGTTGTTGTAGACAAAGTGTAAAATGGCCTTAGCAGCTAATGTTTAATGCATGTGAAACAAAAGAGTTGCATTGGAAAGAACCCAAAAGATAAGCTCAAGAGTAAAAAATTGGGTCATTAATATTTTTCTTTCACAAGAACTGTTGCATCATGTTTCAATTTTCCTTTACAAATCTTCTCCCAACTTGCATGGTTAATGTTGCAATTAGACTTGCAATGTGGAAAAAAAAGGTTTTGTATTCACAATGTGATGCCTACTAGAAGAAGTTGTTGCTGTTGGGTTTAGGGTTTGCTATAGCCCAAGTTTTGGTAGCCAAAAAAGTTTGTATTACACTAAGGAAAATTCTCTCTCTTTCACAAAGCTCATACCTCTCTTGCTTAAAGCTCTTACCATGAACCCGCACGTCACAAACTAACCTAGGATTCATCACATGTGCTTCCAAGGAAGGAAATTAATGCGCTATTATGGAAGGTGGATATGAAAGCCCTTAACTACCTACCTACTAAGGGATGAACAAAATGGGAAAATCTTCAAACGAAGATCTTGGTGGGTTCATCAAAAAGAAAAGGAAACAAGTGACAATCATCGAAGGGTTGGGATGGATTCCATGAAAAGAAATTCATTTGCTGTGACAAAATCCCTAACTACATCTCCTCATAAACTAATAATAACATCAAAATAAAAAGAAGAAAAATAAAATTACAGCTACAAATTTGATGGTGATGATCACTCATAAAAATGTTGCTATTATGGCTGCTACTCTTCATGATGTAGTAGTTTAATGTGATTGCCATTAAGTTCCATTGTAGCAACAACAACAACAAAAACTTTTAAACTAGTTGTTATTTGCCAAGTAGTAGCAGCTAGAATAGCACACAAGCTTTGCCAATTACTAAGCTTTGACTCAAACTTCACATCCATAAATTACCAAGTTGCGACAACAAGGGGTGTGAAAATCTGCAGCAACTTTGGTATTTGATGAAGAAGTAGCTATTGTTGGATCTTTGCTACTACTAGTGGGTCATTCCTATGAGAAGAAAATTTTCTTTGTGAATGTTTTTATTGACTCAACAAACTAGCAAAAAGTCTACAAGTAAAACTTGCAAGCAGAATGTTATGCAAATTATCAAGATTACGATTATGATTTATGGTGGTGAGCATGCTACCACTACAATAACTACTATTGTTGTAATTATGCAAAGAATTAAAGCTAGAGACCTCCGTTGCAATTGTTGCAATGGTAGTAGCTAAACTTGTTGTTGCATATGATTTAGTTTTTGAAGAAAAAGAGAAAAGCCATGGGCTGCCTTATGTCGTAAGGTTGGTGTTTACGAGTAACAAAACAATGGAATCTTCGAAGTATGAGACTTGGGTGGAGAACAAACACTTACTAGGAAGAGCTCTAGTGGGTGTGCTTGTGAGTCATGTCAAAGCATCAAAGAAATAGCCACTCAAGGAAAGATTCGAGGCAGAGGTTTGGCTCAAGCTTTTAGCTTCAAGACCATGAAAGATGTTTGTGGGCGATGATGAGTGCATCATCCCTACTATAGCATGAGCTTGAAGAGCTTCTTGGTGTCCATGGGATGATGATGTTGTTGCTTTTAGCTCCTACAATGAACTATACCAAATTGTAACTTGCAAACCTTTGGTGAGAGGAAATGACTTGCTGGCCAAAGGTGCAGAGAATGTTAATCGCTTATTACATAAGCTCTTGTAGTGCAAAAAAAAAGAAGTAAAGGAGGAAAAGTGATGGACATGTGATGCTTTGACGAATCTTTGCTACTTTAAACATGTTTGTTTCCCACATTATTGTTGTGGTGGCTCAATGAAATTTTCCTACCCTCAACCCATTTTTCCATGTTTTCTGACATTTTTAATAATTAATTTCAAAAAAAATCAACACAAGGTGGTACATAATTACAAAAAATTTGACCATTTTATTTTTGAAATAATATGCGTTGAACCCTAATAGCAATTACGGTATTTTTTTTGAAATGCCCATCCCTCACAAGAGAAAACTATGGACTATAGCAAACCCTCCAAATAGGTACACTAAAAAAATGTGCCTAGGTCTTTAGTAATTACTTTTTCAAGGAGAACTTATGGTCACATGTAGCAGCAACTACCAATGATGAAACCATTAGGCTAAGGCCCATTGCACAATTGTTTATTGTTCCTATGAACCATCAACAAGGCCTAAGGCCTTTTTCCCTTATTTCAAAAGTTTCAAAATAAAACAATGGACACAAGGTTGGTTTGTAGTTTCTACTATCCCACATGTTTGATGACATCCAAATGTTGTTTGAAAATGATGAAACCCTATTTGAAAAAAATTGAAATCTTCAACAAAATTAACTAACTTTGAACTAGAATATTTTCCACCTAAGAATACAACTTAAATCACATGAATATCTTGTTCAAGCCTTTTGGCCATTTTTTAAAAAATAAATAAAATTTCATGATCGATATCAAAAAAGAAAAAGACAATGAAATTAAATAAAAACACACTAATTATTCTAAAAGCAATTTTTATATCTTAACTGATCCCCTAGCACAAGAAAATCCTCAAATTAATTGTGATGCCAAATATATTATTTCAATAATATAATTTTGAATTTCTTGAACGGAGTCACATTTTGTTGCATTACCATATATCAGTATGAAAATATTTAAAGATTTGTTCAATTCCATTTTCTATATGTATCTTTCCGTCACGATATTTCAAAAAATTTGAGTTAAGATATTGTTTTCATGGGATTAAATTTTTTAATTTTTTAAACTTTTGCTACAAATAATTATTCTTGTAATCTCAAATAAATTTATAATCGACCGTTGAAGAAATCTCCTCTTGGAAGGTTGGTGTAATTAAGGATGAAGCCTAATAGGCACCTAATACCCACACCTGTAGGTGGGGGTATTAGCCTAAGTTGAAAATGGTAACAAAAGGGGGGGAGGGGTTTTTTTTTTCCTCTCCATGTTTTCAAAAGGTTCCTCAACTTCTTAATGTGTTCCCAAATATATTCCAAATAGCACCACACTTTCATCTCATATGTTTTGTCCAAAGTTGAACTTTCATTGGGCTCCACATTGCTTCACACTACCAATGAAAATGATTAAATTATTTTGTGTGGACATAATAATTTTGTTGTAATCAACTTTGTTTTTTCAAAAGATTATGTAAACTTGACTATATGTCATTTTGTTTGATTAACATTTTTTTACATTTTTAATTTGCTAGGCAAAATGCCAACAAAAGTCTGATTTAATAGAAAAATTCACAACAAGATCCAAATAGACCAAAAAAAAAAATCCAAAATGAAATTTGATTTATGATGAATTATAATCCAATTTTATTGGTCATTTTCTTTTGGTGCTACCCTCAGCCTGCTTCGTGGCCACAACAACTTTGTCTCTATGAAAACACGGAGGAAGACCTAGTAAATAAAAAACTAAGTGGAAAAAGGGACTTGAACCCTCAACCTCAGCCTTGGCAAGGTTATACTCTACCATTAAGCTCTCATAGACAAATACAAGAAGATAAAGTCAAGACCTGGCAATATGTCTGGGCAATGAGCTGGGTGAAACGTTGGATCTTTAATAATCATGCAAGATATTTAATGAAAGCAAGTCATACATACTTTGTAATGATTCTAGAATTGTCGTAATGACAATTGCCAAAATACCCATCCTACATAAACTAGTTCTAATGAAACATCACTATAATATAAACTATAAATGTGGGCCAAAGATGAGCACATTGGGCAATGTCCAATGTTTTAAAAAATGGGTGATGGGCCAATCAAAGTGGTTTTTCCAACCTAAATAAATAAATTTGGGTGCAAATGTTGTGTGTTTTTTGTTTTCAAAAATCACCTGTAATCCCAGTTTTGACATTTTAAATTTATTTGGAGGTTCTTTGGGTGCAAGTGTAAGCCCAATTTTTCCACCTTCTAAACCTTGTGGTTTCAATTTTGCCACATTATTTCAAATTCAAAAGACCTTTACCCTTGGTTCAAAAACTAGGTAAGGTTCAAAAACTAAGCCTCATTTTATGTACACATTACAAACTCCCCAATACAATAGTTATAAGTTTAAACTCAATTCTTTCAATTTTCAAACTCTATAGTTATAGTCTTAGCACATTTTTTCAAATTTAATAACCTCAAAAGCCTAACTCAAAAACTAGGTCCAATTCCATGAACACATTATAAATACCCTAATGCTATAGATATTTTAAAGAATCCCCACCGATGTTCAGTATGTGATCCTATAAAAATGTTTTTCACATCCAAGTTTACGGCCCTTATGACCCAACACCCATGAATGCACTAGTTGGGGGATGGGGTCATTCAAGTCGTTTTCAAATGAACTTAAACTAGGGGACCTTCTTTCTTTCTTTCTTTCCTTACCACCTCTTGTCCCTCAATTTGAAATTTAAATGCCTATCTACCCCCTCATTTCTTTTTTTCTTCGTTATTTTTCCTTTTTTGTCTCTTTTTCCTTGGCAACAATGGTGAATAAATGGTGAATAACAGCCCCTTTTGGCCATCACCATTGGATGAAGAAATATGATTAAAGAAAGGTGTTGTGTCACTACAATAGTCTCCTCCACCATCGCCGCAAAAACCTTCACCATCCCTATCTACCTTACTAGAAAAAACCAAATAGGAGTAGGGCAAGGTAGGCTCTATCCATGTCTACCCTAGTAGAAAGAACCAAAAAAAAGCAAGGCAAGGTAGTTCTAAGCTATGTCCCTTTTTACCATGCCCCATCACCAAAAAGAAACATAGAAAAGTAGGGTAAGATGTGCCCTACCCTACCATCACCTAAGAAAAGCAAGGTAGGCTTTGTCCTTATTTGTTTTCTTTTTTAATTATGTTTGTTGCAATTCTAGTTTTGATGCCTTGAAAGGTGGTAGCACCATTTGCATCAAAGCAAACAACTTTAATAGCCAAGTCATAATCAAACAAACACCCACGAACCTTCATAAATATTTGGATAATGTTGGTAAGATTGTTTGTTATGACAATTTGTAATTTGCTCTAAATTCACCAAAATTGGCATCATGCTAAATTGGTAACAACACAAGCATGCATTGAAATCCATGTCTAGTTATTTATACCAATCGCCTCATCATAACTTACAAAAATGTAGTTTGTTTTTTAGATGATCATTTTTGTGGCTATAAAAGCCACATTGGTCATGCATGCCCCAATTGGTTGGCCATACCCCAACCACTAGTGTTTATCTAATGTTTGTCAAGATTGTTCTCCACCTTCAAAAATTGTGACAACCCATTCACGCTCTCAAAGTTAGTGATGGGTTTCTCCAACTTCAAAAGATGAAAAATGGTAAAAATGGCATAAATATTTTCATTCCAAACATGTTAGCTATCAAAATTAATGTAAACTTTCCCAACTTCCCTACTATGCCAAAACGCATCCACATGCCATTATGTTTTCTCCCTCCATGGAATTGTGGAAGATATTTTGTATTTGAATCATATGCATCTTGCCATCCAACCCAATAATTGGTTTGGCCCAAGTAAACATTGTAACCCATATGTCTTGGAAACTTTGATTCAACTTTCACTTAGCCTTTCATTTCTTTTTCATACCTACAAGTTCTTTCTCACCTTTGTGAAACCAACATGATAAATCCTTAAAATGGCAACATTAGTTGAAGTAACAACCCCACCAACAATTGCATTAAAATTAACATCAACAACAACATGAGCCTTGCTTTTGTTGGAACCAAAGGACACAAGGGGATTTGAACTCACAAGTGTAAAAGTAGAATTTGTAGAAAATGGGATAGAACCACTAAAAATAAATTTGTATTTAAAGTTTTGAAGCAATTTTAAGGGTGTCATTACAAAAAATGAGTTCACAACATACATTATCAACAAAATGTGTGTTGAAAGAACTTGGAAACACTTGGGTTGGAGACAAGAAAGAAAAGTAAACCTCTGCTACACTATTGAACTTCAAGAATGCATAACGGCAAAACTTGGAAACATGTAGGTTGAAGACAAAAGAGAAAATTTCAAGGGCATCATTGTGAAAAACAAGCTTACAATAAGCATTGTCAATAAAATGTGTGAAGGAAAAACTTGGAAGCACGTGGGTTGAAAACAAAAAAGGAAAACAAACCTCTGTTACACTACTAAACTTCAAGAATGCATAATGGTAGAACTTGGAAACATGCATGTTGAAGACAAGAAAGAAAAAAAAACCTTTGTTGCATTGTTGAATTACAAAAATGCATAATGGTAAAACACATTGGTTGAAAACAACAAAATTATATTGCACTATCAAATTCCAAAAATGCTTGATAACAAAACTTGGATACACATTAGTTCAGCACAATAACAAAAATCAAAGTTTTACTGAATTGCATAAATGTGCAATGGAAGATATTGGAAACAAAAGGGTTCAAACAAGAATGAAAATCAAAGCTCTGCTGAGTTACCGAATTGCAAGAATGTGCAAAGGAAGATATTGGAAGCAAATGGTTCAAACAAAAACAGAAAGCAAAGCTCAATAAACCCTGTGATTTTGCAAAACCCTTTAGGAATATCACTAGTAAAATATGCAAAATCACAGGGATAAACCCTTTAGGAATATCACTGGTAATCCCTGTGCAAGGATAGATGCAATAGATACTCATTGGCCAATTGTTTTCCTAGAAGAAATATGTTCCTGGGTCGACCAACTAATAAAAAAGTTTTAGCAGTTTCTCAAAGGGTTCTTTGAAATTACTTTTTTCTACTGGTAACATTATTACAACTTACTAGGGAGTGAAAGAAAAAGAGAGAAATAGACACGGGCAGGTAAGTAAAAAGGGAAGGTGGTACATGGGGAGCTAGCCAGTAGAGTTGTTCACCACGAAACGTTCAGGCACGCTGTCCCTCCACTGCCCGGAGCGGAAAGTGATCGCTGCTCGGTTACCCGCCTCACGCGCTGCCTTTCTCTGCAACTCCCACGACACCCAGTCCTCCGACCAGTCACCGCCGGAGACTCCGGGCTTGGATGGGACGCGCCTTCAACACGCCCACGGTGGCCCCACAGGCAGTCCCATGACCACACCTTCCTGCCCCCGCTCGGGTTACAGATGGCCACTACACCACCCAGCTGCTCAAAGAGGTCGCGCTTCTGTTATATATACACCCCAGTCTCTATTTTGCCAAACAATATGGGAGAATAGGTAGCAGAGTGTGGGAACAAAGGTTTCCCAGCCTTGGATTTGCATGGCAGATGATAAATTTTTGTCTTGTTTTTCATTCACTTAAATTTTGTATTTTTATTTAGTGAATTAGTTTTCAACGTCAGTTTGTGCTTGACATTACAAACTGTATGTTTTTCATGGCTTGAATCCAGCGCTTTCATCCTTCTGTACATGAAATCCTGCCCTGAAAAGAGGAGTTGGCCATGTTGAAAATTGTGAGGTGCACTTTGCTACATTTTGCTTTGATTTTGTTAAATACCATCCATAGTTCCTTGGCAGCTTGGACTCTTATTATGCTATTTTCAGCCACTCCCCATTGTGCATTGTCCTTACTTGCCAGGTGTTTTTCCTTTATTTATTTATTTCAAGAATGAAATTTCATCAATCGGCAATTTCTTTTAGTGGCAAAACTTGGTGTTTCTTGGGATTTCTAGTGACCAAATTTCGAAATTTTCTGTTTAATTTTTTTCCAGATTTCTGTATTAAGTTCCAGTAGGTAGCAAATCATTTTAAATGATTATTTTTTAATTACTTGCATGTTTTCTTAGAGCCATATTTGATTAAATCATCTTATGGCCATAAGAAAACGGAACTTCAGCTACATCAGAAAATTGGGGAAAAAAAAATAACATGAAAAAGAAAAAGAAACTTTGACAAGGCATCAGTAGCTATTGCATTGGCAAGTCCTTCTGCTTGCATTTTCATAAAACTTGCTCCCAGTCCCAGTTCTGATCATGTTTTTTTCCTCAATTTTGTGATGTAGCTGAAGTGACAATCATCCACCAGAAGATTTAGCCAAATTTGGCTACATTAGATATTAAAATAAAAACATTTAAAAAGCCTTCTGTAATTTTGACTACGTGCTGGAACCTGTTACAGAAATCTGGCTACTTGTATGTATATGTATATTTTGAAAAGCCTAATATGGGCCATTTTTTCCACTAAAAATCTGTAGAAGAAAAGTATAGTTCAAAATCAGATTTTTTTTAGGTCAAAAAGTTGTGGAAATTCGACAAAACACATTCACTGGTTTTGATTTACTCAAATACCTCCCTTATTTCACACTTCCATAAAAGATCAATGCTCGTTTGGAGAGCAAAAGATGATCTGACTTTCAGATTTTGTGTGTGGAGATTGGACTTATCCAGTAGAAGAAAAACCATTGAATTGAAATAAATGCAAGATTGCATACCGCAATTGTATTTGGTTTTTTTTTTAATGTGATTCAGTGCTTCTTCTTTTTCTATTTTTCCGTATTTTGTACTGGAGATGAAGTGGTAATCATCCATAAGATGATTAAAACAAATCTCTCAATGGACAAAAAAAAATGAAAATAAATAACAATTCAGTGTCCTTTATTGTTTGCTATCCTACTGGAAGTGTTCACCACATTGATTTACATCACAAATGGTAATGGCAGTACAAGCATTGCAGTTGTAACCTAGAAAGGCTTCGAGCTTATGAAGGTTAATTTTAAACTAACACATAGGTAATGTGTACAACTAAAGCATGACAAAACATCCACACAATATCCACCCATCATAAAAAGACTTTTAAAAAATGCAAGAACTTTACACATTTTTGGGATAAGCTCATCCACATGCTTAAAACTTGATCTTTACAAGAGCTCCACATTTTGAGTTTAAAGGAAGAAAGGATGGGTTATTGTCTTCATTCATTCATCTCTACTAAACATTCCCATTCAATCACAAAAATCACTAATATTATGCCACATATTATCATCCTGCTATGAACAAATCATTCAATTATTGATCATTTTCATTCTTAGAATTTAACTAGGTTCATATGGCCCATATTCAACTATCTCTAACCCAAAATAGTTAACCAAATTATTCATACCCTAGTCAAAAATCCTAGTCAAAGATCTTCAAAATAATGCCCATAAATTAAAATTATGTATTCTCATACTTGTCCCTATTTTTGCTCTTGGGCCCCATTATTTTTTTTAAGTTACAACCTTTATCCCTAGTAACTTATTCTAGAGTTGTGTAAAACTAGCAAACAATTGCTTGTCGCACCTAGGAAAAAAACTAAAAACACACTTGAATAGTACACAAGTTTTCTAACAATGTCACACACAAAGTCATGTTTCTTCCATGCTATGGACACCATTTATGTTGTGATTTTTATTTGTATATTAAGTTTCAACCATGTGGCCCAATTTCATCCATGTCATTAATATAACTAGCAATACAATTTCATCCATGTGATGATGGTTCAAGTTTATTCATGTGGTTTCATGCATGTGATCAAGTTCATTTGCATATGGTCCTATTTGATCCATGTAATCAGACTCATCTCCATCATAAATCTAATTCATGTAATTTTGTCTCTTCAACAAAGTCATATGATTCCATGTTATCAAGGTTTATCCATGCTAGTTTGATCCTAAAAATTCATCATTGTCATCAATATGGTTTCATATTGGTGATTTGTTCTTTACTCTATAATTAATTTATAAGGGGGGAGAAAAAAGAAAACGGGTAAGTGAAAAGGAAAAATGTAAAGTTGTTGAAAACAAAGAATTTGACAAAATGGTTGGAACAAGTCATCAAATAAATGTCAACATACATTGACAAAAACATGAAACATTATTTATAAATGAAATTGACCTCAATAATACAATTGTCAATAAATGGATGAATTTGTGATCACACCAATGAAAATTAATATTTTGGGTGGAATTTAAATACAAATGAATAGTATTTTATGTAAAGATTATATTACCAACTATCTTTGGCCATATGGTTGAAATTGAATAATGGATAAAATAATGTTCATGGATTCAACCACACAAATGCAAATTAGCCATAAGGGTGAAATGAATTACATGGATGAAATTCAAAGTCCATGTATAGAATTGACCAAATAATGAAATTTCACAACTTGGAAGAAATTACATCAATGGATGATAATGAATATTATCCATATTTTCTTGTTTATTTGTGTGAAACTATATTAACATCTACAACTATCATTATTCACACATCACACAAAATAACATAGGAACACCCTAACTAACGCATCATACTTAAACCAAAATAAGATTCCCTTACAACAAACAAGAATCCAAGCCCAAAACATAACATGCAAATCATGTGCCAAAAAAACTTCCATAAAAACATATGAAAATTTGCAAAGCAAAACACATTATGTTCTAAAATCTTGGATCACCAAAAATGATTTGAGATCTCACACACTAGGATCATAACCCTACATTATAACCCTACTTCATGGGCCATGATTTGATAATAATAGTCATGTGAAATCTACTTTTCATAGTTTCGTATGGAATAGATATGAATGTCATTCATTTATTTGCATTGTTTGAATATCAATGTCATGCAAAATGTTTAAACACAAATGTCATATGCCTATTTGTATTGTTTAAAAACGAATTTTGTATGTCTATTCATGTTCTTTACACATGAAAATCATGCACACAATTTCTGTGTTTAAATAATGCATGACATTCATATTTAAACAATACGAACCTATGAAATAATAGATTTCACACAAATTTGAAATGAACCCATGAAGTCTATAAATTTGTGATGTAACATTAAATAACCCAAACCATATTCACATTTGAATTAGTTATGAGCTAAAACATAGTTAACTATGTTAACCCAACTTATCATTAAATTAATTGTGACTTAAACATGTAGTTCAATTAACACTTTTGATAAGTTACTTAATAATCACATATATTATCCTACCTATATACCTATAGAAGCTATCTTGTACATAATAAATTACCAAGGTGAAACCTTTTGTTAATTCAATGGTTGAGGTTCATTCACAATTGAATTATAACATAAATGTAATGGGATGAACATTGCAAGGCCATATTGGTCAATAAAAGTCATATTCCAAACTTTTTGGGTCACCTTTTGACAAATTGCACTTCAACTTGTCAAGACCTTACAATGCCCATTTAAAAACATATTGGACAACATTTTTTAGGGATGAAGTGTTGATATAAACAACTTTAGTTTTCGTTGCCACATTTAGTTTTTTTTTCAAGCTCATTAGATATTGTAAGCTAACTTATCCCTACATGTTCAAAACATTAATTTGTTGCTATAATTTTAGGATCTTTCTTATCGACTAGCAAAACATTTTTTTCTTTTCTTTTGTGCAATAATAGTCATGTAAACATAACATGGCCTCTTTTACTACTATGTTTGAAAATTAAAATGGTACAAAATGCATGGTGGTTTTGTGACTTGTATGTGAACTTAAATCCATAGTTCAAAGTTTTTTTTTGTGTGTAAATTGAAATTTATGCCTACACTAGTTCACAAATTGTTCTAAATTTAACAAACGCATGAATGTACACAAAAATATAGGAGAATCAATGAAATTACATCATTAACAAAATGAATAATATGCTTGATACTTCAAGGTCTAATGAAAGTAAATTCAATGGTTATGTAAACTATGCAATTTGAAAGTTTAAAATTAATAATATCTTGTTGAAAGAAAATCTATGGGATCTTGTTGGACCTTCGTAATCTAACATATTTATAAAGTTGAATCCTAATTAAAGAATTTAATTAAACAAATAGAATAGAAAGGCTTTGACAATTATATATGTAAAGGATGAAAGTATTCCCTTCATTCATGTGAACATAAACTAGTTGGTCCTTTTTGGGACTTGGAATGGAGGTAGGCCTAATGCCCAATTTTATGAAAGGTATTCATATTTTTCCCCTTTCAATTGTTGGGTCATTTTTCTTCTTTTTTCTACCAAGTAAATTGGATGTGCAATGCATGGTCATAATCAAGAAGGAACAAAACAAAGTTTTGTTTCAAAACTCTTTTAAATTGATGTTCAATAAATATAATAAATAATGCAAAGTGGGTGAAGGGCATCTCAATTCATATTTTTATAAAAAATCAAAATTCTATAAGGTGTGTGATGATTCTAAAAGTAATGTGTGTTTTAGAGAAAGCCCAAACAACAAGGCAGTAAATCCTAATAGGCATTAAACATGAATGGCCCATGTGCCATTCACTTCTGAAAGGCTTTTCTAAAAATTACCCTTCACATTGAAAGATTAACAACAAAAATGTCTTTTCAATATGAAAACTCTAACCATATGAAAATAAAACAAAAAAACACAACTTGTTTTGAAAAATATTTTGATCTCTAAATGCATAATGAATTATAATTTCAAATGAATTTGTTGTAGTCCTCTTGTAAGCTACTTATACAACAAGCAAGCAAGCTCAAGAACGCCAAAATATCATCCTTTGTCAAAGAATTGTTACTCCCTTCATCATTGCACCGTGAAAGAAAACGCAAATAAATCCCACCACCTATTGTATTTATGGCAACAAGAAAAGAACAAACCCAAACCTTCCCTTATTGTAATTATGGATGCAAGAAAAAAATGAACCCACCCTGACCACCTATTGTACTTATGACAACACCAAAAAACGGATAGCTATTGAATTCCTTTTATTGTCAATGTAATTAATGATTGTCACAATAATTGAAGGGCTATGAAAAGAAGGGGGCAAGAAAAAAAATTTATTATCAAGGTGTTTGTAGCCACGTGGCACTCTGAAATTTTAGATTGTGTTTTGAACCTTCAAACCTACCTCCACTAATTATTCAAAAGTTTGTTGGAATAGAATCCAAAAGATATTTGAAGCTAAAAACATTGCTTGTAATTTTTTTTGAAAACCAAATTGCATATTTTTAGGATGGAAAAGGAATTCACTATCATAAATTTTGTGAAAAATGTCAAGACATTTTTGTTTAAATGGAAAGCATAGGAGAAATGGTCTCAAAGTTTGAAATGACTTTGATGATCCTAATTGTCTTGCCATAGTCCTATGAAAACTTTGTTTAAAGTATTGAAGGTCAAAATGATCTTCCCACAAATTTGACAATTTGATAGGAATTTTTTTAAAGAAGAATAGTGAAAGGAATTCAAATATTTAACAAGAAGACTAACAATGACACATTCCCAAACTCCTTGATAGATTCAAATGTGAATCTAAGGTGAACAACGAAAGGATAAGGAGTTAGGGCACACTCCTTAGCTCACAACACCTTGGGGTAGAAAAGTGTGTTGGAGCTCCAAAATAGGGACTAGGAAGAGTGACAAACAAATCAATTACTCACACAAATTTGCATAAACCAAACAACATGTTGGTTAGTGCGTAGTTGAAACATTTTTGGTGCATGGACGAGCCATGGGCAAACACAAACTCACAAGACTCACCACGGCCCGGACTTGGGGGAAGCCACCACCTTCCCCCTTATAATATTCTTTGTTCCTGGCCACAGGGCCAACATTCAAATGTCATTTTGTCCCGGGGCTCCCAAGTTGGAGTCCCGAAATTCTCGAAATTGGGATTCTTGCGACTTTGGAAGCCCATAACTTTATGTGTAGGCCGTCAACTAAGGTAAGGTCTAAAAAAAAGTTATATTCCTCGTTGAGAGCTTTCTAATGGTATGTGGCAAGCCACCTACACGCAAGTAAATAAGGGCGTTTCACGACTTTTAGTGGTCGGGAGTAAAATTGGCAATTTGATTCTCGACTCTTCTTTTGGCCATAACTTATATTCTAGGTGCCCAAATGGGTCATGTGAACCCATTTTAGACATCTATGTTCCAAGAGATTTCCAAAAATATAAGGAACACTTCAATCCAATGAATTTTGACCCCTGAAATTACCCTCTAAAAATTCAAGAGTCCATTGGGATTCCAACTCTCAAAGTAAAAGCTCACTTGGGAGTGTGAGGGTTCATTCTCTCACACTATCTTACACTCTTGAAAACATGAAATGTGCTTCCTAGGTTTCAGTTTTGGCCCAAACCTTTGTTAGCCCTTACCTTGATTGTAAACCCAAGGCTAGGGTTGCGACAAACAATGAAGCTTTGTTTTTTCACAAAGATACTTACAAATGTGTGAAAATTGAAAATGAACAACCTAACAAGTTGATTTAGTTGTTTAATGTCTCATTAATGGTTCTAAATATATGAAAAAGAAAAAAAACATGTAGTATTTTTATTAAAACGCCTCTTATCATGTAACAAATAATAACATTAAATTAACCAAAATCTGGAAGGAAATAGGCATTTTAAACATAAGGTCAAGTACAAGGCATAACCAATATGTTGGAAAAAAGACAATTGTGTCTTATTTGAAATTCTAGGAAGAAAAACAAATAATGTAATTATTGTTTTGTACATGATAAATTTCACCAAAATTTTCCTTTTTAAATCTATAAAAAATTTTTGATTAAACTTAGTTTCTAATGTTTTTTTCCAGTATGTGACCAAAAAACTTCATCATCCAAAAGTCAAAATATATAATAGCTATAGGGAAAAATATACAAGATTTATGGTTTGTATAAACTACAAGCATATAAAACAATAGTTGAAACAAATTTTCTTGAGTCTTCTATATAGTGCATTTTTGGCCCAAAAAAATGGATCATCTCAATTTCCATATCTTACATTTCTTGACAAATTGTGGAGTTGTGAAAGGAGTTTCAAAGCTACAACTAATCAAATATTTATGTGAAGGATGATTCATGAGTGGACAAACACAAGGACTAATTTTTGAAAGTTAGTTTAAATATGGCAATAAAGGTATTAAAACTAGTACATTTAAACATGTGGATTGCTTTCAATTTTTTCACTTTCTAGTTCCAAGTATTTTTTTCACTTTTATTAATGATTTTTGTAAAACGAATTGGGTGTTTTTTTAAAAAATAAAACTTTAAGGTGTTGAAAATTATCAAGGAAAACAAAACTGGATTCAAACAATCAAAACATTCAAAAGTGATTGTGGTGGTGAATGTCATGTCATGGTCATTCACACAATTTTGTGAAAACCATGGCATACAAAGGCATTTTTATGACAACAACCTCACAACAAAATGTAGTTTCAAAATGAAAGAATCAAAAGTCTTGAAAAATGTGACAAGACTTTTAAATGATAACCAAGTCCAATTGTACTTGTGGTTATAACATTGCAAATCATCTCACAAAGTACTTACCCAAAATGGCAAATGGTAGACACACACCAAAGGAAATATTATTGGGAAAGAAACCCAACCTAAACAATCTAATTTTTTTGGATGCAAGGTATTTGTCCATGTTGTTTTTTTTTATTCATGTTGCATTTTTGTGGGTTACAATGAACAATCAAAAGGATTTTGGTGCTACAACCCATCAAATAATAGTTACCTTAAACCCAATTTTTTTAAAAACCACTTCACCCAATGAAACATCATTTAACTTTAAGAGTTGATGAAGTTACACCAAAAAATATTGAAAAAATGTGAAAAAATATGTATTTAGCTACAATGATAAAGAGATGCCAACACCTTTTGAAGATGACACCCAACCATGATTTGTCACAAGTGAGCCTCCTAGTGTCCTCACAAAAAACAATATCAAAAGAAGTGGCAAATCTTGTGATCAACTACACTAGTTGTCAAATCACCGCCACAACAATGTAGGTCCAACATAATCAAGGTTCCACCCAATCGCTTTGATGATTATATAATAAGAGCTATTGAACTTCCTAAAAAACTTGAAAGCTTTGAAGAAGTTGTGCATAACAAGAAGGTTGGATGCATGCTATGGAACAAAAAATGGAATCCATTTCCAACAATCAAACTTGGTCTCTTATGGATTTACCATTAGGTAAGAAGCTAATCACAACCAAGTGAGTGTTAAAAATTAAACCAAGGATAAAAGGGGGAAATACATATTGAAGGCATGTTTAGTGGTGAAGGGGGTGAACAAGGCATAAATTTCCAAAAGACTTTTGCAATTGTTATAAAATGGAGTACAATTGTTATAGCAACCTATGAAGATCTAGGAAAAGCACACACATGAATGTCAAAACAACATTCTTGAATGGAAAACTACATGAAAAGGTATACATGTTTCAACTACAAGGGTTTCAAATGCAAGGATAGGAATGAAAAATGTGTCAACTGAATAAAGCTCTTTATGATCTAAAGTGAACCCCTTAAGCTTGGTATGAGAAGATTGACACCTATTTTGAAGAATAGAAGTTGAATAAGCACAACAAAAATCACAACTTTTATTACATGAAAAAAATGGTAAAAGTAGTATCTTAATACTTTATGTTGATGATCTTTTTATCATTGGAAATTATTCACTAAAGATTAGTCCCATCAAAAAACAACTAAAGCAAAGATTTGAAATCATTAATCTTGATAGAGTTTTAAAATATTTTGGTTTAACTTGTGTGTCTAGAAAACATAGGCATCCTACTCACTCAAGATGAGTATTCTAATCAAGTCCTCAACGTTGAAAACCCATTCTCACTCAACTCATTAATAGCAATTTGGGATGTCCAATTGTAAGTTTTTATCACATTCCTATAGTTAAAGGTTAATGACTTTCAAATGACATGGAGATAGACAATGTTGATCATACCAACTAGAGGCAATTAGTGGGGAAGCTCACTCATTTAATAGTTACTTTGGCCAAATGTTATTAATGTTGTATAGGTAATCAATAGATACATCAATGAACCCTAGATATTTCATATTGAAATTGTTCACCATATCTTGTGTTACATCAAACAAATATTGAAATTCAAAATAATATGCTAAAAGGGAGAAGAAAACAACCTCATTAAATATACTAATGTTGACGAGGCTAGAAATGGGAAAACTTTAATGTTATCTATACTAGAGTGGTACAAGATTAGTAAAAAGATCAAAGAAACACCAACAAATTGTTCACTTTCTTCATCAAAAGCTGAGTACATGACACTTGTAAAAGGTGCAAAAGAGACAATATAGTTAAAAGACTCCATTACACATGGGAATAGGCACCCTAGAAGTGGCAAAAGTCTTATTTCTTGCAGGTCTACAAAATAGTTATATATTATTATCCAATAATGTAAATGACTGGTGAAAACCAAAAAAATAAGAAAATAAAGATTCCATTTCCTAATATCTATGGTGAAAAGCCATTGCAAATGGATGCATAGTTGAGATCAATATCTTTTATATGGATGAATTTTTTTTCATTTCAGATCATCCTTTTGGGGCCAAGAACATATGTCATTTGTCCATCCTATTGTTCTAAATTATGTCTTTTGGGTCAAAAAAGCCCTTTGTATCCCACACAAAAAAAAATTCTTAGAGATCCAAAATTTGAATATCTTGATTTTATACATATTACATATATGTAAATATGTATGGCTTTTTTTTTTGTTTCATTTTTCTGTTTGCAAGTGTTCATCATAAGGTGTTTGTAAACACCAGTTTTTTGTGTTTTTTTGGGGGGTTTGAATTTTTTTTGGGGGGGGAGAAAAAAAATTGAGTGTGACTTATACAAAGGATGCAAAATGCACCAAAGTCACCAAGGAAAAATGTCTGAAATTGCCATATTTAGACAATAGGTTCCAGCAGGTTGCCAAAATATAACAATTTTTTTAAAATTAAAAAACTTTCCTATCTCACCTGCAGCCAAATGTGGCTAATTCCTCTTGAGGATGATTGCCAGTGTGGCCGCATCAAAAAATTGAAAAACTAGATAAAATAAAAAAATAAAAAAATGGGAGTTTGTGCTCAAAATCCCAATGCCTTCTGAAACTCACAATTGTTTTCTTTTTCATAGAAACCCCCAAGAATTTTCTTAGTGTATTTGGAGGTTAGGCTACATAGCGTAAAATCTTACAGAATATTTCAAAAACATTAAAGAATCCATGGTTTTCACGGAGGAACCGGCGGTTCTTTTACACACCTTTGATTTTGGAGGACCCCGCTTACATTACCAGAACCGGCTACTTGAAGCCATTTTGAGAACCGGGGGGTATAATTCCAGCATCCTAAGAATGCTTCAGGATGATATCCGGGGGTATATTTCCTGCATTCTAGGAACCGCCCTACTCTGGTAGTCGCATACGTGTTGTGGTGCTTTTTTTGTAAGGGGAGTTCTGTGCGTTAGTGGTGACGTTTTCCGAGCTTCGCAAAGAGAGAGGAATCCGCAGGAGTCGCAGCAGCAGCGATCATGGGGCTTGCGCACATGTGCAGCAGCGGCAGCAGGCCAGGAGTTGGATTGCGACCACCGGAAGCACCTCATCTGGCGGTAATTACGCAATTGGAAGCTCAGGTGTTGACCTATGTGTCTTCCAGGCGGAGGGGGAAGAAGAAGAATACTTCTTGTACTAGACAGAAGAGTTGTTCTCCTGTGTTCAACGTTTCCAGAAGAGAAGATGGCAGACGGAAATCATCGAGAGCAGGTGGTGGTCCCTTTGATCATGACGCCGGAGCAGGACCCATGAGCTCTTTTTTGTCTTGGTCTTATGATAATGGTCAAGAGCTTTGTTGGGGCTTTGGTGGTAGCTGGGGGAATTCGGTTGGATCCTCTACCAATTCGTCGAAATCTGCCTTTGTTGTTGCTCAAGCGCATGACAAATTCTCTGAAGAAGCACCAGCTGCAGCTCCGTCGTCTCTTTCACGTACGGATTCCAACTCGTCGGAGAAGTCTGCCCTGTTCTATGAGGAGGAGGAAGAATCTGCAGATTCCAGCTGGAATGGGAGCGAGACCGACACATACCCAGAAGATGATGAAGGCGGTGTGAATGGCAATGGGGCAGTACTGCGGTGTGAGGAAGAGAGTGAGGGGACTATACTTAGTGATCTCTCTGGCAATGTTTCTTCCACCTCTTCTTCCTCTTTTGGGTCCGCTGCAGATTCTATTGCGACCGGAGGGAAGGGACCTGTCTACCAGGTGCGCGAATCTTAAGCTGTCATATCTGCGCGCTTCTCTCTTAATCTCTCATACGCTCGGTGGTATTTCTCCTTTTCACCTTGGAATAACAAACCTCAGAGAGCCAATCCTTGAGCTGACAGGAATAGAAACTCCCGTGGCATGTTCAGGGATAATTAGGGTTTGAAGCTCAGTCGGTATCATGGGAGACGGTAGACAATTGTGTATGCAGCGGATGAGGATATCCTAAACCCTAGAAATCCTCAAAGACAAAGGAGGCCAATTGCAACCTTGTGGAATCAATCCTTTTTACACACTTCCATGCGATCTCTTTTGCAGTATTAGTGTTCTCTCAGCCATTTTACATTTTTGATACCATCAATTTTGCAACAGTGCTTGAAGTTGATTATTGTGGACCTTGAGCTTCCTTGAGAAGAAAGCACTTCTGAAAAAAATTCAAACGGACTTTGAGTGGACAAGAATAGAAACTCCCGTGGCATGTTTAGGCAGAATGAGGGTTTGAAGCTCAGTCAGCATCAGGGGGAACTGTAGACAATTGTGTAAATTACATACCACATTTCATGTGTAAATAATCTGCCTGCATTTGAACTGCTATCTTTGTTGCATCAATGAAAATTCATGTTATTGCCCTGTGTTGGCATAGGTGCTTGAGGTTTATCCAGATGGAGATGTTGCAAAGATCGAGGTGAGCAGGCGACAGTTATTGAGGAGCAGTGGTACATACTCTTTCTCAAGAGTTTGTTGTTGGGACCAGCTGACATTTGTTTGTCAATTATTACAGAGCTAGCTAGAGAGGCAACAAATGCATGATGTTTGACTGTTGGTAAAACATGTCATTGGCCTTTTCATCATCATCAGAGGTGAAGAACTGGCTAATGAAATCAATTCTCTCATTTGCATTTTTCATTGCTCACTGTGTGTCTTGCCTGCCTCTGATCATGTCTGCAGCTGGCCTGCGTTTACGTGATATTCGGAGTGTTGATCCAGCATTATGGGTCACAAATTCAGCACCAGCTTTATTGGTTAGTAAAGCTTTTCTCTCTGGTCTCATCCATATATTATTCTCTTTCAGATTTTCAGTCATCCGTCCCTATTTTTGCTAATTGTCATAATCCTTTTGTTTGACTGCTAGTCACTGCTGTTCATGTTGAGGGTGGACTTTCTAATACTGTGTAAGAGATCCACTCGGAAGGTTCTGGCTGCAGTCAATCTTGTCATGTCTGTTTGGCAAGAACTGACATGATGGGTTACCTTCAAAGTGCTTTTGTGGTCTTTTTGCTTGCAACGTCATTGATGTGGTGATTTGTCAAATATGAATGGCTAACCTGAGCTTGATCCAGATGATGTCGTGAATCAAGTGAATAATAGATTATCCATGATTGGGGGAGGTGACAGGTTCGGGACCAAGCAATTCTTCTCAATTTTGGATCCCTGCGAGCAATAGCAACACCTCTTAGTGTCCTCGTGTTTGACTATAACAGGTAAAGTTTTTATTGAAGCTGTTATCATTTCTTTTGGATGTTGCTATTTTATTGAAATGGACCATTTTCAGTGTACTACAGATATGGAGTTCTGATTCTTAATTGCCAAGGAGAGAGAGACCTTATGATCCCACTGACCCTTCTGCAAGGACTCTTGTTTTGCATCCATGGACGACACTTGGTGTCCACATTGTCCTACAAATAGATGATTGTCTGCTTATAACAGTCAACATGTATGGTTTGGTGTGATTCCATCCAGTCTAGGAGCGCAAGGTTTCATGAATGCACTACTTCCACGCCTTCGTGCTGCTACCAATGGCCCTGGCCCTATAATGCCTTTCGAATTGGAGGTAGTCTTTGCTTGAAGCCTTTCACACATTCACTTATAGAGATATTTGCAATGAGAGCCATTGGATTTGAGCTCATGCTACGCAATTTCCTCTCTCTTAAACCTTTACATCTAGCTTCAGTGATAATTCACAATCATGTTGAAATTTCAATGGAGAGTTTCTCCTCATTTCTAGCTCCAGTTCAATTTCTTATTTGAGCCTCTTATGGGTTTGATGAATTTTTGTTGAGAGAGAAATTAGGTTGTGGAGGCTGCACTGATATCAAGGACACAAAGGCTGGAGCAACAGCTTATGGATGTTGAACCGCGAGTAAGCTTGACTGTGCTAACATGATTCTTTTCTCTCTCTCTCTCTCTCTCTCTCTCTCTCTCTCTCTCTCTCTCAAATCCCGCAATATATGTCTCAATGTATGTAGGGAACTGGATTTGCCTCATTGTTGTGGGACTGGTCCCTCCAAAACCTCCACTGCACAGTAGACTAGCAGAGTTATTTTCTTGTGTTATTTTCTTTCCCATTGCTTATTTGGATTGAATGAGAACTCTTTGTGTCTGTAGGTTTCTGGATTGTGATAATTGCATTAGAAACAAGCAATTGAATTTCAGCATGTGCAACCCTGTTGTGGAGTGATCAGTTGGAGGTTTGTTAGTTGTAGTAGGGTATATAGTCTTCCCTGTATGCAAGTGTATAACATGAGCAATGTTGCTGTGGGCATTTGTTGCTTTGCCAGGTGCTGTCATTACTGAAAGTGTTGCCAAACCGCTATACAGTAGATGTGTTGGAGGAGCTCCGCCTTTGCAAGCAATCTTTGGTACACAGATATAACCAATCCTTGTTGTCACTGAAAAACAAAACTTTTCGTCACAAGCCATGAGGAGTGCAGAAAATTAGTCCGATGCATGGAATTGTCAAATGATTTATGCTCCTAAATGGAGAGCCTTAAAGATTGCACTCTTGAATCAGGTCTGATGTAAGATGATTGATTTGTAGGTGGAACTAAGTGCAAAAGCTGGAGCTGTACGTCAAATTCTTCTGGAATTGCTAGAAAACCCCCAGGATATTCGACAAATGACCATTATGGGGCGTGTTTGCAATATACGAAGGGGAGATGGTTCCATTGAATGTTCACTACCTTCAGAGAAGAAAATTGCTGAAGGTACATGACAGAATAATATATACCCAAGAGAAAGAAACAGTTCAATCTGAGGATTCATGCAACATGGAGAATGGTAAAAGGTGATCCTTGTGCTGAATGATACAGAAGGACATATTCTCCATACTTGCTCTATAGTCTTCTTCTGCCACCAAATCTGTTCTAATCTGATAAACCCACGTTCCCAAGTTGCCTGAACATTTCTTTCAGATTTTTTTTCTCATATGTCACTTCTCATAGGCTTCTTCTTCTTCTGAGCAGATGAGGAACAGGAAATGGAGATGCTGCTTGAGTGTTACTTGCAGAGGTACTTAACCACTTACCTTGTTGACTCTTCTAGCACTTCAATTTTCCCAACCACAAGGGAAGTTCACATGTCTCTTGAAATACCACACAAACTGGAAGTAGTGTTGGAATAGGTCTCTCTACATTGGGTCCTAGAGTTCTTGGAAAGGCTATCAAGATAACTTTTTCACTGGCAAGTGGACCTTTTGCATCTAATTGGGGTAATGTTGCAGCGATCAAGCTCTGGGTGTTAAGTGTATACATGAACTCACAAATCGTTCATCTCGCTTAGCAACCCGTGTCAAGGGCTGCTTGCGGTGTTTCTAGACTCCTTTTAGTCTACTGCTATCTGTTGAACATAGTGGTTGGGTACCCAGTGGCTTGGGGTCTTTTTATCTCCAAAGACTATAGACACATATTATAAATTTATCTTGCTAGTAGCTGGTCTGAAGAGGCACTCTGTGACAGAAGCTTCACAAATGCAGCAAGCATATGCCAGTTCACTAAATCTGAGCAGCATCTGCTGAGATTTGAGTCCCTCCATATCCCTAACCAAGGTTTTTTGACTATGTGGTTTAGGTGCGATTCATGTCATGGTTATGCTGAAAAATTATTGAATTCTGCCAGAGAGATGGAGGATTCAATTGCACTTAACTTGAGGTATGCAAGAGATTTCCAAGTATCTCTAGTTGTTACAATTGACAATGTGATATTTATCTCCCAGTTGATCAATTATCTATGTGCTATTATCTCTAAGTTCTCACACAGTTTTTGATCTCCTGATTGATATTCAGGTTGCCACACAAGAGTCAATCTTTGGTTTTGGTTTTATAACTAGACTTGAGAGCACTATTACAGGCTTCAAGTTTCACAAACTAAAGACTAGGAATTTAGTCTTCCAGCACCTCCATTTTAGAATGTTAAGAGACCTTCCTGTTCTGGATGGCAATACAAGCTATTGAAGGAAAGAGACGATGATGGGCTGTGCAGTTCACGACGATTGGAGATGGGTCGGTTAGAGTTGCTTCTTCAGGTTGCCACCTTCTGTGCAGCACTTGGGGCTCTTATTGCAGGTAATATCTCAGATCTCCTCACTCTGTGGACTGCAATGTGCATTATGTAACACTCTGACGGATGAGCTTGACATTTGGGTTTTGTGACAGGTATCTTTGGGATGAACCTCAAGTCATGCTTGGAGGAGCATATGGTATGTTTCATTCAAGCCCAGTGATTTCATTGTGACTTGTCAATTCTTCAATGATTATTGTTTCCTGAGTGAATATCAACTTCCATGTCATGTGTATCATTCGTCATATGCACAGTGCTGCTGGAGAGTCGTGGGCAAGATTGGGGGATGCTATTTTTCCCCTGAATTTCTCACCATCTTGTGTGTGTGAAATATGTGTGCAGCTGGCGTTTTGGTTCACAACAGTGGGCATTATTTTTGGGGGCATTGGGTTGTTTGTAGCTGTGTTAACTTATCTCAAGATCCGAAGGATACTGTGAAGCTCCTTTTGCTAGTTATGTTATCTGGAATATTAAATGTCTCAAAGCTGGATTTGTGTTCTTGGATAAGTTGAAAATATTTCAAAGTTTTAGGTATTCCTCATTCATTAGGATATTGGTACCTGAAAACCAATCAAGTCCTTTGTAACTGATCAACTACAAATGCTGTGTGAAAAACATCTCAACCCAATGAAGCACCATATCCATCCTGAAATTTAATTCAGAAGTTGGATAAACAATAATCATCATCAATCTTCACTAATCTTCACGCTACTTTGGATGTTTCTTGTGATGGTCCCAAGCCACAGTTATTCCTCAGTCATCTTTTTAATTTCATTCACTTATTCCCCCAGTTTGTAGTTATGGCTCAGGCATACACCTAGCTGCAGCTCTACACACATCCAGCCTTACACATCTTGTAACCCCATGAGGACCCTAAGCCAAGCACTCTGCAGTTAAGACTGGCATGTGCAACAAAGTAAGAAAGTTGCACTGCACACCAATTTAGTGGAGTAGTCAAGGTTGTCAACAGATGCAGCTCACATGGAGTGTAGAACTCTTCTATATTTGAAAGTGCTTTGCACATCATATATATTAATTCTCTTGTCTGTCTGGGACATGCCATTTCGACCCGTTAATCTGCAAGGTCGATTCTACAACCCCCCAGTTGACAAAAACGAGGTCTCGAAAATCAGGTGCGGGTCGTGGTGGCGGAGAGAAACTGGAAACGAGGTCTCACTGTTTATTTTCAGATATTTTATATATTAATTCATTACGTCTGTTTGTTTGTCAGTCAGTTTGTGACGGGGTTTTGGGGGTGGGGGAAGGAAAGGCCGGTGAAGCAACGGGCGACCGCTGTCAGTTTGTGACGGGGTTAGACCACCACGGTTTCCGTGTACAAACCATCTCCACAAAGCATTGCAGTCGTCCGAAGGGTAGGAATGATGGTCGAATCGCATCCCTCTCCCACCGCACCAGAGGCGGATATAAAAACCTTCCCCCCCCCCCACCCACTACTGAAAGAACTGACGGTTATATAGAGGAGCGTGTTTTCGAAAATTTCCAAAACTTTCGAGAACCAAGGTTCAAAATGTCAGAACCAAGGTTTTGGGTTTTCTCACATCGGGTAAGGGAGTAAATACCCGGACTAATAACCTGAGGGTACACACGACTGGTTCTGATACCCGCACAACGTCGATCAAGACCACTGCGCATTCAGGGTGGCTAACGTCGATCAAGACCACTGCGCATTCAGGGTGGCTGGAGTGACGTAGCCACGGGTGTCCGAAGGTCACGGGTACCACTAGTCACAATCTAATCCAAGACAAGACAAAGGTTGTTCAGTACACATTTTGTCTGCACGATACTAAACTACTATTTTGTTTCAGCTTAGTGTCTTCATGGTTAGGATGCAACTCATAAACCTGCACATGGTCCAACTCTGACTGGCAGTTTAGTCCCCGACAAAAACGGTTTGACTCTTTCACTACTGCTGAGCAAGTTGCATGACTTCGTGAACTTCTCTCTTCCCCTCCTCTGGCAACATCATGTGTGCAAATCCTTTCAGAAGTGGGCTGTCTCTATGTGAGTTGAAGAGAAGTTGCACTTGGGAGGTCATCAATCCAACATCACTTTCAGACTAGATTGTGGAACTTTGGCTTTGAGATAGGATCTAGTGCATGCACAGTCCGCCATAACCCATCAAACTCCTTAGGCTAGCGCCAGTTGTTAAGTGGGCCTGAGAGATGGGGCCTGTGGACCAAGATTTATGTGTTTTTTCCGTAATGGAATCTAAGTTTTTGTTCATGGTGATGGGACCCTTCACCTAGCTTGAAGTGTTGCTTGCCTCCTATTGTTATGGGTATGCCTAGCCCTGCCAGCGGAAGAGTGCCCAGGTGCCTCTTCTACATATTCATTTATAATATGTATGGTTTGCCACCTTTGCTAACTAGGAAAGGAAAAAAGCTTTCTGGATGGGGGCATTTACCCAGTGGTTGAATTATGATGTAAGATCCATGGAACATTGGCAATGAAGAACAGCAGAATGTTGTTCATTTTTTTGAAGAACTGAAGAACATTGAAAACCAAGTTGCATGGTTTCTTGCAGAAGTGTGCAAGGCCGAAAAGGTGTGCAAAAAGACAAGCGAAACCAGTGTCAGACAGAGCTTGTTAGGGGGTGTTTAGCGGCTCGCATGTTAATCATCAGGTTTGTTACTGTATGAAGTCACTTTTATTTCACAAGTCACATGTGTTTAATTGGCTACTATTGAGACTCTTGAGAAGAAGTCCGATCTTGGAATCTTCTAAAGCCTACTTTTATAGCCTCATTACTTTGATCCAATGCCCTTTGGAATTAAATTAGCTCATGATATGGTTCTCTAACCTTGGGAGGGTTGGGATTTGGGACCTATGAGGGCTAATTTTCAATTACATTTTTACTAGCACTTAGGTAGGTTTCTTAATTTAAAGTTTCATGCGCAACACATTCACCGTTCTTAAAATACACATGCCATCAAAAATATATCAAAATATACATGTCTATTTGGGCAAGGATCATCCATGCACCTAAAGTTCAATCTTCACATGGGCTTCACTCAAAGAGGGAGCTTTATCACACACACCTACATATCTCCCTTAATGGGGCTTGCTCAGCAAAGTTGCATCAGTTTTCCCTTGTGCATGTTTCACAATCACAATAACATACAAGTTTATTGTATCATAAGTTCATTACACCCAAAGTCACAATACAAAGCTTGATAAGCAATTAATAATATGAAAATATGGGAAGGAGATTAAGCTCAAAGTTTCGCCCATAACCCCTTATCTATCTATGAAGGAAGGTAGTTTGTTTGTTTTGTTTTGTTTGTACTTATGAGATCCACTGAACTGGGATGCTTCAGATCGTGTTCTTGGTGCCTTTGGAAAGCACTCAACGAGGAGGGGTGCATCAGCTTGGTTCCATGATGTTTGGACTTGCAGTGCAAAAGTTTTTGAATATTGAATGATTTCTTCACTGAAAATTAAATCAAATCATAGATGAAAATTTTGGAGGAATTGGAATGTGCCTTTGGTGTTGTTGGAAAGATCTTGATGAGCAAGATTTAATGGAATTTATTTGGTAAGATTTGGATTCAGAATGTGGGAGATATTGATTTTTAAGTGATTTCTGCTGCTGAAAATTCAAATAAATTCCAAAAACCCAGGTTTTGGAAGGAAAAATCAGTTGAGGATGTGGTAACACTTGGGCCAACAGCATAGGCCATGTACTTGAAAAAAAGAAATAAATGAATCATCAACCCCATTTATCTACATCTACTAAATAAAACATTCATCAACTTCAAGCCAATAGTATTATGTCACATATTAATCTTTTAGAATTATCACCCTTCTATGGATGAATCATTAAAATTATATTGAACCTGTTTTTTAGAAATCAATTGCATGTAATTGATATTCAATTATGCCTAGCCCAAAATAATTAACTAAATGATTGTGGTTCAAAATTGAGTCATAGTGGTTTTTGTTTTATATTTAATCCAATTTCTTCCTTGTATGTTGGAGAATGTTAGGTGATTCTCTCTTTTTAAAAGAAAAATCCAATGGGTAAGGGTTGGGTATATGCACCTTTGATCAAGGTTCCAATGTGATCTAACAATTGATTATGATGACATTTGACAATTTCAAATTTTCAAAAACTAACTTCATTAAATGAAATTAAATTAAATGAAATGGTTTTCACTTTTTTTTATTGAGAATTTGACATACTTGTAAAAAGAAACCAAGGTAGAGAAGGGTACTTGTCATAGAACTTGTGAAAGGTTGGTCATTTTTGGGAATAGTCATAAGCTTTCATTTTTCTCTCTTATTTTTCGGAAACTAAAATGACAACAAGTTTTCATCATGTATGATTTAGAACCCTATGTTGAATGGCAACCTTTTATTTTTTTATTTTTCAAAGATTGAGTCATCAAAAGGATAGAATAGGAATGTCCACTTGCTTTGTCTTTTAAAGCAACTTTAATGGTTTTAGGGTCAAGTTTGTTGCAATTAAAGTAGTTGCACTTGGAATCAAAGAAATTAGTGGGTTTTGGGTAGGAAAGATCACATCATAGGTTGTGTGATATTTGTACGTAATGTTTAAATTTAGGTTTACAATGGACACTTCCAATGAAATTGTGGCCATGCACATAGTTTGACACATTTTTTAAATCTTCAAATGGCATTAATGTTAAATACAATAGCTCTTTTGATGACTTAGGGAAAAGATATTCACCTAGTTTAGATAAGGAAACTCACCTTTGGCTATTGCTCACGCAAGGGGTGTGGTGGTAATGATATAACTATAAGTCACCTAAATTGGCATTTTACTTTTTGAATGATGTAATAGTTTTTGTAAATATTGTTATAGAATAAATAATGTGATGCATTCCTTAGTATAAAGCAATAGTAGGTTCAACCATTTAACTATCCACCCTAGAACCAAGATGATAGTTTACAAAAAAGACAATGAGACCAAAAAACAAGAAATGTTAGAGAAAAACATCTTGAATGGTGTAAGTTCTATGAGGATGAATGGAGCAATATATTTGGGGGAGTCATTAACACATGCATTGATCAAGAAGAAACTAATATTGGATAGTTCTCACGTTTTTGTGAAAATCGACAAGTTTTAGTTGTTACATGATGTTATGAAAACTTGATTGGTTCTCTAATATATATATTTTTTGGGTTGGTGAAAATTGACCAAGGTATCAAGTTTTTCATTTTTTTCAAATTCACTTGGTTGTTAGATAAAGTAATTTTCGTATATACAATAACATTCGGGTTTCACATCTAATTTTCAAAATCTGATTATTAAATTTTTAGAAATTAAAATATAGTTACTTCATGAATTAAAATCAAATTTGATGCCAAGCATAAAATTCCATCAAATTTCTGAAATTTGGCCAAAAACTTTACATAAAAATAGAAGAAAATTTGCTAAGATTTTCAAAGTGAACCTACCATCCATTCAAAATGGGACCCAAAATCTTTTGACCTAAATCCAAATGGTGGGAGCTTTTGGTTTTGGGCACTTACAAATATACAACATATCCAACATGTCACCTTTATGACATCCCTCTAGTTGGAGGTGGATGATGCATTTAAGGTTTGGGAGAAATGATATTACAAACCTAAATCTAGACCTTGCAATATTGATCGACACTTGGGAGGGAGGCCACACATGGAGAGTAACAATCTTGGACTATAATGTCCAAAACATTTGGAATACAATTAGTTCCATTTCAATGACACCAAACTCAAGAGCTAATTGGAATCAAAATGGAAAAGATGTAGAATCAACAAAGGATAATTTCACAAGAGAAAGTTGTGGCAACACAATAAATTATCCTTTGCCCTAATTATATGGAGGATATAGATCACACGACATAGCTAGTGGCTAACTTCTTATCTTTTTTCATCACCCATATTTAGTTGTCATTGTTATGTAACTAGATGCATAGACAAATTGAACATGAATCTAATGTATTGTCCATCAACAAGGCTCATGACAAAACCAAACACCTTTTGGTAATTTGTATTAGAATTGGCCTTTTGTGATCTTCTTCAAGTCATAAACATAGTTGCTACTGAAAATCTACTTCTAGCAACAAGAGGTATTTTTTTCCTAACATGTTTAATATGGCACACAAACAACACTATCTAACTTATAAATTCAACAAAGATTAACAAAAAAAAAAAAAAAATTTGCAAAAAAAATACAAAACAAAAATAACAAAAACACCAAATCCAAAAAAACAACAAAAAAAAAAACAAAAAGAAACAAACTTTCAAAAAAAAAAAA